>Ga0070751_1001104_pt1 | contig 16180 bp, 18 predicted proteins | sample VirMetDEL_Aug_28_FD_78514 | JGI IMG/M metagenome (GOLD analysis project Ga0070751, IMG submission 78514) | Aqueous microbial communities from the Delaware River and Bay under freshwater to marine salinity gradient to study organic matter... | ecosystem: Environmental > Aquatic > Marine > Coastal...
AGACAATGAAAAGGAAACTAACGAATTCCTTATGAATTGTTCTTCCGATATTGTAGCAGGACATTTCGAATTAAACGGATTTGATATGCTTCGAGGCGTTCCATGTACCCATGGTATGTCTACTGAAAACCTTAATCGTTTTGAAATGGTGCTTTCCGGGCACTACCATGTTAAATCTAGCAAAGGTAATGTGCACTATCTTGGTTCTCAGATGGAATTTTTCTGGAGCGACGCTCACGATGATAAATTTTTTCATATCCTCGATACAGAAACTAGAGAACTCACTGCTGTTAAGAATCCTATAACTTTATTCGAAAAAGTATATTATGACGATTCTATTACAAATTATAGTGAATACGATACTAGTCATTTAGAAAGAAAATTTGTAAAATTGATTGTTAAAAATAAATCTGATAACATTGCCTTTGATTTGTTTCTTGATAGAATTCAATCTAGGGAAATTTATGATTTAAAAATACAAGAAAATTTTTCTGAATTTATTGGGGACAATGTTGATGATGATGGGTTGGAAGTAGAAGATACTTCTGCTTTGTTATCTTCATACATCGATAATGTAGAAACCCTTTTAGACAAAGAAAGAATTAAGAAAGAAGTATCAGAATTGATGCGGGAAGCACAAACAATGGAATTGTCTTGATGTTTGTAATTTATGGACAAAAACATTGCGTTCAAGTCGAGAGAGCAATAACTCATCTAAACCTTCTTAGATTACCATTCCAATCAAGAGATGCTCTATCGAATAACGAAAATTTTATTGAATCGGAACCACTTCCTCAAATTTTTAAAGATGATGTGTTTATTGGTGGTTTCGAAGAATTGAGGACTATGTACCCTTTATGATTATTTTTAAGAAAATTAAATACAAGAATTTCCTTTCAACCGGAGATTCTTGGACTGAGGTAGAACTCAATAAATCAAACCATACTTTGATTGTTGGACAAAATGGTTCAGGTAAGTCCACTATGCTGGACGCCCTTTCCTATGCTTTGTTTGGTAAGTCTCATAGAAACATAAACAAGGGGCAGCTAGTAAACTCTATTAACAAAAAGGGGATGAGGGTCGAGGTTGAATTTACAATAGGAAACAAAGATTATAAAATTGTTCGTGGTCTGAAACCAGTCAAGTTTGAAATTTATATAGAAGGTACTCTACTCAATCAAAATTCACATAATAAAGAATACCAAAAAATTCTAGAATCTAACATATTAAAACTTACTCACAAAACGTTTCATCAAGTTGTGGTTCTGGGTTCTTCTTCTTTTATACCTTTTATGCAGTTGTCTGCGCTAAACAGGAGAGAAGTTATTGAAGATCTCCTAGACATTGGAGTGTTTTCTAAGATGAATTCTTTGTTAAGGGAAAGAAATGCCTCCCTAAAGGAACAAATTATTAGAACCTCTCATTCTATAGAAGTTAATGATACTAAAATTGAGGCGCAGAAAAAATATATTAGAGAGATCTCTAGAATAAACAATGACGCGAAAACTCAGAAAGAATCGAAAATAAAAGAACTCCAACAAGAAATCCAAGAATTATGTAATTGGAATGCAGATGAACAATTAATTGCTAATGGTATTCTATTAGAAACTAATCCTATGTTAGAAGAACAACAAAGGTCTAGTTACGAATTAAAGGGATATGAAACTTCTATGCAAAGTAACATAAAAACCCTTGTTAAAGAAACAAAATTTTATGAAAACAACGAAAATTGTCCTACTTGTCATCAAGACATCGAAGGGTCTTTGAAGGATAAAAAAATTCAAGAGGCAAAAAGTAAGGCAAAAGAATTACTAGAAGGAATTACAGAAATACAATTAGAACAATCCAAGATTGAAGCGTCAATGAATTTGCTTGGACTGAAGATTGAAGAAGCTAAACAAAAATTAAATCAAGTACAAATCAATAGCAAAACTATAGAAAATCATACTTCTAGTATAGAGAATTTAAGAAAGGAAATTGAACATCTTTCTGATAACAAATCCGATTTGTCTAAAGCAAATGATGAATTTGATATTTTAGTACAAGAATCTCATAGACTTATAGAAGAAAAAACTAAGCTAAATGATCAAAGCGCATATAATTCAGTTATGTTCGAGATGTTGAAAGACACCGGAATCAAAACTAAAATTATTAAACAGTATTTGCCAGTTATAAACAAACTGGTTAATCAATATCTGAACATATTAGACTTTTATGTTCATTTTGATCTTGATGGTAGTTTCTCTGAAACAATTAAGTCCAGACATAGGGATTCATTTACATACGATTCGTTTTCTGAGGGCGAGAAGCAAAGAATAGATTTGGCGCTTCTCTTTACTTGGAGACAAGTTGCAAAGATGAAGAATAGTATCAGTACAAATCTACTGGTTCTTGACGAAACTTTCGATTCATCATTAGATGAGGCAGGTATTGAAAACCTTTTGAAGATTATACATACCCTCGGCGATGAGACTAACGTATTCATTATTTCTCATAAAAAGGAATCTTTAGAAGGAAAGTTTGGCAGAACTCTAGAATTTTATAAGTTGAAGAATTTCTCTAAGTACAGAACTTTATAATCTATTGACTTCTATTATATATTGAATATAATAATATTTTAAATTCGAGGATATTACATTGGAAGAAATTAATATTAATGGATATGTTTGGCAGAAATATAAAGGTTCTGAAGGACAGGACGTTTATATTGCAACATTCCTTTCTGACAAAGATAAGTCATTGGGAACTTATGCTTCTGAAGAAGATTATGACATTTTAATTGATAATGATGCAGATTTTTATTTACCCCCTTCTTGTGACATGGTTAAATCGACCACTTGTTCTAGACAATGTATAGAATGTATGGACGAAGATCGTGTTGCATTCAAGTTTCGTAAAAACGTTTTCACTCAAGCAGAACAAGACGGTGCCTTTTCTGGTTTGTATGGTGCTGCAGTTGAATCCAATAATCGCGGATTAGCAGCTGGACCAAGAGAAGAATCTCAAGGCAACAGAGACTGGGTGACTCAATACCAGCAAGATGTCCTTGGTTGGTATGAAAAAGGACAACCACCGAATGTTGATGGGTCAGATCCAATTACAGAGTTTGCTTCTAAAAAGGACGACGGAGAAATTCGCGGAGGCGTTTGGTTAAGAACAAAGGTGGAACCCGAGTTTGGCGAATATAGTACGTTCTTCCCTAAACTAGAAAAAAAGTTGAAGGATATGTCTATCGATGAGGCGAAAAAATATTCTAAAGAAATAAGAACAACATTTATCTCAGATACTTCTTACGCAACTGCGATTTGGAGCGGCATTGCTGGATTTTATGGTCGTTACCCTAGAATTCCTTATGGTCGACCAACTGCTTTCACAGATCATCACAGAGAGATTTTCGAGAAGTGTTATCCTTTTGCCAGAAAGTTGGAAAAAACGTTTGCAGAGTTACTTCCTGTTCGGCATGCTCGTCAGAAGAATTGTGCGGACAAGGTTGATCCAAAATTCCTTATTGGGGAGGACACCACCTTTACCACCATTACAGTGAACACCACAACTAAAGATCGCAATGCTCGGATGGCATGCCACCGTGATGCGGGTTCATTGAATGAGGGGTTCTCTAACCTCACAGTTATTAGTGATGGTAAAAAGAACTGGAAAGGTGGATATTTGGTCTGTCCCGAAGTTCGCGCTGCTATTAATGTTAGACCTGGAGATTTACTCCTTGTCGATAATATGAGGGTCATCCACGGTAATACTCCCATAGAAGCACCAGATTCTGGTCCTCAAGATTTGATGCGTATGTCTCTCGTGTTCTACTTCCGCGAGGATATGCTGAAGTTGGGTTCATGGGAATACGAGCATTTGCGCAGAGCATACGTTGATGAACGTCGCAAGAACGAGGAGCATCCTCTGTGGCGTCCCTATTGGAACGGGGTCAGTCCTTCAATGTGGGAGGAGGAAGAATGGTATAACTGGTTGGAAGCAAATGGCGGTCCATCCATGGTTGATAAGTATCATCCAGAAGCAGCAGAAAATCCGTCAACACTTGAAGATTTTTTTTCGTAACTAAACTGGAAATTATATTATGAAACGTAACAGTGAAACTCTCGGTATACAATACCGACAAATGCCCTCAAAAGATATGTTGGTTGGGGTAAACGTTGTAACTCAAAAACTAAGCGTGAAACAAGCAACATGTAAATGTTGCAGAGAAATGCTTAACTACACTGAGTATTATTGGGTGAAGAAAAAAAGAGTAGATAGTTATGTTTGGGCGAGAAAACCAATTTGCTGTACTTGTTGGAATAATGATACTCTCCACAGAACACTAGAGAAGGGTTATCATACAGTACTCTATAAAGTAAACAAGGAAGAAAGAGAACTCGAAATGAAAAAGAAAGAGCAGGAAATGAACACCCTAGAGGTATTTCTCGCATGAAGAAATTAGTTGCTGGTTCTTTGGAGTCCTTTTTCTGATGTGCGGAGTAATTGGAGTACATCTAGATGATGTTTATAAAGAAGATCTTGAATTAGTTAAATCGTTATTTCTTCAAAGTATGATTCGAGGAAAGCATGCTACTGGAGTAACCTACCTTTCCTGTGGTAAATTACATACATTTAAAGAACCAATTTCTGCTGATAAATTTATCGAGAAATATGATCCAAGAGAGTTTGTCGACCCAGCAACTATGAATATGACTTTTATAGGGCATACTCGATATTCTACTTCTGACCTCAGATATAATCAACCGTTTCAAGGAAAAGAAACGGCAATTGCTCACAATGGTGTTATTTCTCAAGACCCGGACGTTTGGGAATATAAAACTGAAACTCTTAATGACTCTGAATTGATACTTCGTTGTATCGAGGCAGGAGATACTCCTCTCGAAGTATATAAAAATAGAAGTATGGCGGTTGTTGTTATTGACGGTGAAGAACTTTGTGCGTTTCGAAACCATGAACGTCCCCTTTGGATGGCAAAGAGAAAACACGGTGTTATCTTTGCTTCTACGAGAGACATTATGCGCCGAGCAGGAATTCGCGATAATATTACAAGATGCGAACCTATGGTGAAATATTCTTATTCGAAGAACTTTGGTTTTCATGTAGACCGTACATACTTTGACCCCGAGTTGGAAGATCTACAATGAGTTTACTCAGATACACCCAAAATCAAGTAGAAAACTTAATAGAGATTCAACCAGAAGGAAAGAATACCAAATTTCTAAAATCCTCCCATAATCTTTGGTATCGTTTTAAAAATTATGACAAACATCCTCCGTTCGTTTTAGTAGATGATATTCCGGTTGCTCTTGTATTCATAACATTTAGTAAAAAGTCTGGTTACGCTAATCTATATGAAATTGTAACTCTGGAAGGTCAAGAGGGAAATGGTTATGCTTCTGAAATATATTGGATGGTAATGAAAGAAGCATACGATAGCGGAATCAAAAGATTAAAAATGTCCTGCACACCTTCTTCGATAACTTGGCACTCCCGCAATGGAACTATATTTTGGGCAGTAGATCCTTCCGGTTCTCTGCGATGTGACGTTCCTATTTTTCCCAATCTACATGAACAATTGACGTTTAGAGAAATCGCGATTAAAGATCCATCTTTCGCCATACCCCCGGAGAATGTGGTAGAGAAATTAAAACTGGAGGGACCAGAATCTCATGGATTTGGACCGAAGAAAACTGAACAAGTTATGACCGCAATTAATTCTGTTAAAAAATATTGGTTGAGAGATTCCTTATTCGATCAAGCGTCATTGGAGAAATTTCTGTGAGGGAAAATATTTTTATAGATTGGTTTGGTCGTAGTCTAGAAATAAACGACTGCGACCCTGCCCTGTACATGACAAATTATTTTTTCGATAGATTTGAATATAATTCTGAACAAAAACTTTGGATTACTTGGATATATGGAACCACTTATTATTGGCCAACTGCCTATGTTATCTGGAATGAGTTTCCAGACATGGAACTTGTCGGTGTTGATCGCCTTCGTGCTTGGAATGATGCCAATTATCCTCGCCTTCGCTATCAAACTGATACAAAATGGAATAAGGGGCATCTCGCAGATCAATTTATATCATACAAAGAATTCGTCGGAGACAGAACCCAGCAAGAAGCAATTACGCACAATTTTGTCGGAGATCCCGTTAAGGATTTTTATTCTCTTTGGGATACAGTTAATACTTGGCATAAGTTTGGTCGTTATACTTCTTGGTTTTATATTCAAACACTTAAACAGTGTTGTGGTATAGACGTTGATGTAGATAGTTTGTGGTTACACGATTACAGTGGTTCTCGTTCTCATAGAAATGGTTTATGCTATGCTGTGGGTAAGGATGATTGGGTTGACAAAAAACTATCAGAGGGTGAAATTTCTTTTTTAGAAGATGCCGCTAAAACTATCTTGATTGAAACGAAACGAAAATATCCACATGTCTCCGACAAAGCAGATTTTTTTGCCATGGAGACTTGTCTTTGTTCCTTCAAAAAACTATTTCGTAGAAGTCGTGGTAGGTATCTTGGATATTATCTTGACCGACAAGCAGAAGAAATAAAGAAAGTTGAACTTGATAAATGGATCGGTATAGATTGGCGGCCAATGTGGGATGCCAGAAAAGAAACCATTGACTCTCGCTTGTTAATGGATAGAATAGATCCTGAGTTGTATAATTTGTTTCTCGACACGGGAAACTTCGACCCTAAAGATAGGTCCAGAGGATTAGAAGGATTTTTTGTATGAACGAATTTTTATTGGCAGCATTACGCGATAAGTATAAAGGCGAAATTTCAGTTGCTCGAGCAAATATAGATGTTTACTTAAAAAACCCTGCTGGTATTGGGGAACATTCTGATATTGTTTCCAGCATAGATGAACAGGTCGTTAAACTAGCAGAAGCGTCCGAAAAATTGGAAACCTTATTGAAATATTACCCGAGTAAGTAATTGTGAAGGTAATATATCTAATCGGACTGCCTGGTTCCGGGAAATCAACTGTCATGAAGCAATTCATGGAAACAATGGAGTGGGGAGCAGAAAGACCCATAGATCTGCTTGACACCCATATCAACGAATCAAAGACAGTTCGCGTACTCGGCAAGTATGAGAACGGAGAGACATTCAGCGGCACAGACCGTTTGAGTATGGCCGTTTCCCCCAAAGCAATTGAATGGATTAAAACCAACCCGAATGAAGTTATATTTGGAGAAGGAGACCGACTAAACAATGCAAAATTTTTCGAGGCATGTGGGGACGGTCTTACAATTATTCATTTAACCGTATCTGACGAAGAACGTGAGCGGCGATATCAACAACGTGGTTCTGATCAATCTGAAAAATTCATTCAGACCGTCAAAACTAAATGTGAAAACGTTATTCAAAGGTTTGGGTCCCGCCAAACCATTTTCGGGGAAGAGGAGGGATGCGTTGTTGAAATGAAAAATGAAAATCCGGAAGATACACAAAAAATAGTCGATTTCATGCACAATCTCCTGTAAGTTATTGATTTTACAGGAGTTTCTTTCTCTTGCCTTTGCTACTATATGCAACTATAATAGTCGCATATGTTGAGTGTTATATTCCATATTTCTACCTTCCTCTGTAAGTTATTGATTTTACAGGAGTTTTTTAATCTTGTATTTGATAGCGGGTTGGAGCATAATATGGTTTCTGTTGAGGTAAAACTACATGATTGAATCAAAAACAAGTGTCCTGGCAAAACTTCTGGCGACCGAGAATATTACGGTTGTACAGGATAATGTGGCTACAGCTTCTTTTAATGTGCGCACTCGAGTTCTAACTCTCCCCATCTGGTGTGAAGTTTCAAAGGATACCGAAGACCATCTGGTGGGACATGAAGTGGGGCATGCTCTGTTCACCCCGGAAGAAGGTTGGCACAACGCTGTTTGTGATCGTGGTACTGCCTTCAAATCATATCTCAACGTAGTTGAGGATGCGCGTATCGAAAAATTGATTCAGCGCAAATATCCGGGATTACGTTCATCTTTCACTAAATCCTATAAAACTCTCCTGAAAGAAAATTTCTTTGGTGGAAGTTTAGAACAAATTAATTCTATGGGTCTGATTGACCGAATTAACACCTATTTTAAATGTGGCGCTGGTGCTGGTGTTAAATTTTCCCCAGAGGAGAGCAAGTGGTTGCCTCTGATCTCTGAATTGGAATCATGGGAAGAGACTGTAGTTTTAACGGAAAAACTTTTCGATTTTGCCAAAGAACAACTGGAAAATGAAAAAAAGAAAGGCGAAGATTCTGAAGAGGATGAAGATGAGAAGGGTGGACAAACTTCAGAAGATATCGATGAAGATGAGACACCAAAATCCCAATCAGACGGTGTGTTTGAAACCGATGATTTTGAAGATGAAGATGAAGAATCTGAAGGTTCAAATATGGGTGGTTCCGACGAGGGTGATGAAGGCGAAGAATCTGAAGAAAGTTCTGGCGCTGATTCCGGAAAAGAGAATGATGAAGGCGATACCTTTGAGGATGCCGATGAATCAAGCGATTTAGTAGATGAAGATTCTGAAACTGGTGGCACGTCTGGTTCATATGAAGAATGGGAAGAGGAACTCGAGTCGATGACAGACAAAGTTCTGCGCGATTCTATTTCCCGCGAACTGTGTGAAACTGGTTTTGGTCAAGTCTATAATTGGAAACTCCAGAAAATCAATAATTTTCAAGACTATGTCATCGATCATAAAACGTGTGCTGAACACATAAAAAGTGAAGAACTTCTATGCATTAAATATAATAGAATCCCGGAAGGTCAACTTGAAACGGTCAAGGAGAAAGTTTATTCTGCTTGGTTGAAAGAAAATCAAAAATCTGTCAACCATATGGTCAAAGAATTTGAAATGTACAAATCTGCCACAGAATATCGCCGTTCTCTGTTGGCAAAGACCGGAGTCATCGACACGGTTAAGATGAACAATTATCTTTTTTCGGATGACATCTTCAAGAAAGTGACCACAGTGCCGGAAGGCAAGAATCACGGTTTCATTATGTATCTTGATTTGTCTGGTTCCATGAGTTCTTGTTTGTACGATGTAGTTAGAAAAACTTTGTTGTTGGTACACTTTTGTCGTCAGATCGGGGTGCCATTCAGGGTTTACGGATTCACTGATTATCTTTCTTCTTTTTCAGAAGTAGAACAAACAGAACCTAAGCAATTTGATTTGGTTGTCAATAAAAAATTGAGACTTGTTGAATTTTTTAATGAAAGTATGACCAAGGCACAAGTAAAGCAAATGGGTATGTCCATGTTGTGTCAAACATATTACCGTATTGACCCGAAAGAACTTGGACTCTCTCGAGAGGAAATACGGACGCTTCGAGATTGTCGCGGAAAATTGTTTAATCTAGGTGGCACTCCTCTCGATGATGCTATTGTAGTTGGTATACCTCTGGCTCGAGAATTTTCAAAAAAGTATCGTTTGGATGTTCTTAACACTATCTTTTTGACAGACGGTGAATCTTTTCCAATTCGGGGTAAGTTGCGAGATATGGGAGTTATTGAGGAACGAATAGACTGGTTGGCAAGAGGAAATGATAATCTGTGCACCATACATTGCCCATATACTAACCAGGTCCATCGGTTCAAGAATTTCGGTCGCCGCATGATGACTCCAACTGAAGTTCTTTTGAAAATTTATGAAACAGCAACTGGAAGTTCTACAATCGGATATCGAATTGTAGAAGGTGGGCGTTCTAATACTTTGCGCAATATTTCTTCAATAGAAGGCACGTGGAGCATACCTAATGAGAGCGAGGTCTGGAAAGTTATAAACAACGGTGGACATTATTCCGCTAAATCAATCGGTTACTCCAACTTGTTTGTGATGAGGATGGATAAAAAGAAAGAAATAAAAGAAACCTCAGTTGGTGATTCAAAAGCAGCACTGAAAAAAGGGTTTGGGGCGAGTTCCATGAGAGTATCTAATTCGAGGAAAATGTTGACAGACCTTATTAAAACCATGTCTTGATGTATAAATAATAAGGTAACAATCCTTTTCAGTTTCAGAGAGAATTATAATGGGAAAATTAACGTTGGGCGAGATATCTGTTGATACGCCGAAGGGAGTCGTGTTTAAATGGGGCGCACCTGCTAACGGCGGTGGTTTTATTTGGATGCATACTAAGCAAATGACTAATGAAGATTTCATGTTCTTCAGAGATTGGATATCTAATCCGCATGCGATTGGTGGTATGCCTGCAAAAGAAGTCCCAGTAGAAGAGTTTGATGCCGACCCATGGAGATTTATTCAGAAATCAACTATTGTCGGAACTCACCATCCAAAATACACAACTCATTTTGTTGAGAGTGCTGGTTCTGACAAATTGAAAAAACGCCGGAAACGTTCTAGCGGCGGCATTGGTTCTTCAGTATATGAAAATCAATGGTTGCCTTCTGGAGTGAAAATGCCGCAACCGAAATATCGTGTCGGTGGGTCAAGGCATAAATCTGGATTTTGGTTCATGAATAAAGAAGGTGAATTGGTTAAATCTATCCCTTCTGAAAATTCAGGTGCATATTGGACCGATAAGCATGGAGTGAATCACGAAGGACCGAAACCAGGTTCCCGCGCTGAAAAAATGCTTCAAGATCACAGTATTTCATGGAATGAAAAAAACCAGTGGTGGGACGTTAAACCACAGTGGACTAAAGTCTCACCCGTGAGACGTTAATTCACACAAATAACGTAAGTTGTTGATTTTACAAGGGTTTTTTTGCTTGTGTTTGGACTGATATTGAGCGATAATACTTTTGTTGGTTGAGGGTGATATCCTCTTTTGAATAACCTTTTCAGGTGACTATATTATGAGCAAAGCAAAGCAACTGGTGGAAATTTTCCATTCAATGTACGGTGATGTGCCGAGGACTATTTCAAAAGATGAGGTTAAGAGGGTTGCCAAACAAAATGGCATCAATTCACTTTACCGTATTCTGAATGCGAATAACCTGGCGCCAAACGGCGAATACAATTTCCCGCCTGTGGGAAAATCAACAACTACCAAGTCGCTGGGCAGTTCGGCGAAACGTCCTTCTGTCGCTGTATTGGAACCAGTAGCAGCGCAACCAGCGCAACCAGTAGAATCAAAGGCGGCGAATACTCCGGTGCAATTACAATCTCAGTCGGTTGGGTTTGACGATTTGACAATCGCTAAACCTGATCCACTTTATGTTCCCTTCGGGCATTTTAACACAGTGTATCAGGTTATTAAATCTGGTATGTTTTACCCAATGTATGTTACTGGATTGTCCGGTAATGGTAAAACTCTCATGTGTATTCAATCCTGCGCAAAAGCAAAGGCACCCGTTATTCGTGTAAATTGTACCACAGAAACCGATGAAGATGATTTGATTGGTGGATTCCGGATGATAAACGGTGAAACGGTTTTCTTCAAAGGACCAGTTATTCGCGCTATGGAATTGGGCGCGGTGTGCGTTCTGGACGAGATCGATCTAGCGAATCCTGCCAAAATTATGTGCATGCAATCAATCTTAGAGGGTGCCGGATATTTCATCAAGAAAACTGGTGAGTATATCACCCCGAAACCTGGATTCAATGTAGTTGCTACGGCAAACACGAAGGGTAAGGGTTCTTCAGATGGACGTTTCATTGGCACGAATGTCCTCAACGAAGCGTTTCTGGAGAGATTCCCTATCACCTTCGAGCAGGAATATGCTTCAAATGCCATCGAACGCAAGATTCTGACTAAAGTTTCTGAATCCCTTCGCGGAGAGACTGACGCTGAGTTTATTAATAAACTGGTAGACTGGGCAGATATCATCCGCAAAACGTTTTACGACGGTGGCGTGGATGAGGTTATTTCAACCCGACGACTGGTTCATATCGTCAAAGCACATAAGATATTCGGAGACCGTGGCGAAGCTATTAAAATGTGCACTAATCGATTCGATGAGGAAACTAAACTTGCCTTCTTTGAATTGTACACTAAGGTCGATGAAAATGTGACCCTGGAAGGTGCTGAGTGACTTTGCTAGAAATTCTTTTGATTTTTATGGTTATCCCCGGTCTGTTAATGACATGGGGATATACTGTTTATCTCTTTAGAATGAGAAATAAAAATTTGACTCTTCAATGGAAAACTGCGCAGTCAAAGATCTCCGCGCTCGAATCCGAGCGCGATAGAATACGAGCACTGTCGATATTGCAATGGAAAACTGCGCAGTCAAAGATCTCCGAACTCGAACAAGCAAAAGATTAAACAAAAAGGTTTATAAATGCATTACCATTACCCGACGAAAACTTGGACTAATCGCAGGAGATTGGCCGAACACCAACCTAACAAAAATCATTATGATTTCACCAACACATACCCAGACGTCAGGAGTCTACTATTGGCGATAGGTTTGCACGGTGAGGGTCTAGTAGGAATAGAAGTCGGGATGTATAGGGCAGAAAGTTTTTGTGCTATACTTCAGTGTTGTCGTAATGTATCAAAACTGTATGGGGTTGATATGTGGGAAGAATATGTCGATCATATCGGTGGCGGTGCTATGAAAAAGGATTACAAAACTGCAGAACTAAATCGACTGGTGGCAGAGCATTACATAAAACATTCTGGTGAGTCAGAACGTGCCGAAGTTCTTGAGATGCATTGCTCGGATGCAGCGGAATTATTCTCGGATGAAACGTTCGATTTCATTTTCCTGGACGCATATATCTCCGAAGATGATGTAGTGAGGGATTTGGAAGAATGGTATCCTAAATTGAAGAAAGGAGGATTATTCGCCGGACACGATTTCCACGCCAAGGAAGTCAGGGGACCAGTATTGCAATTTTATAAAAAGAAAAGTCCAAACCGGAGTATGGTTTTCTACGATAGTACATGGGCATGGATAAAATAATTAGTTGCTTTATTGATTTGGATAACTATAATAGAATTTGTTGAGTTGAGGAATTGTTATGAAACAATCTAAGAGAGAAAAACGTGCTGGGGCGATTTATCGTCTGGAGACTTCCACTTGGGATAATAGCAAGGCGAAAAGACTTGGCACCAAAACTAAATCTGAGTGGGAAACTCAGAAAGAAACCCATCTGGAACAATTGAAGGAAATGCATTAATGAAACTAAGTGAAAATACTATGACCGTTCTTCGGAACTTTTCTACCATCCAACCCAACATTATATTCCACGATAATAATGTTGTAAAGACTATGTCCGAAGCAAAGAACATAGTTTCTGTGGCTAAACTTGATCAAAATTTTGAGAAGGAATGCGGTATCTATAACTTGGATGTATTCCTGCAAGTGTTGTCTCTTGTAGATTCCCCCGAACTAACGTTCGGTGATGAATTTGTCAAGGTGTCCGACGGTTCCGGTCTTTCTAGTGTCAAATATTATTATAGTGAACCAAGCATTTTGACTGCTCCACCCAGAGACATTCCTATGCCAGAGGAACAAGTGCGGTTTGAATTGGATCGAAACACTCTTAACCGAATCCGAAAGGCAGCATCTGCCCTCGGTCATGAAAAGATGACAATTACCGCTGGTTCTAATGGTTTGAAAATTACTGTCGTCGACAATACAGACTACACATCAAATGCTTTTGAGATTATTGTTCCGGGTTCTTATGACGAACCAGATGGCAATTTCTCATTTGTGATGAACATCGCCAATCTGAAATTGGTTGATGCAGATTATCACGTGAAGATTTCTTCTGCGTTGATTTCTGAGTTTAAGGTAAAGGGAGATATGGATATCACTTATTATATCGCCCTGGAAAAATCTTCTAAATATGGAGCATAATTGCTGTCGCGATTATTAATTATTCAATTATAAAAGGAAATTGAAATGACTAAATCTAACGAAAAAACTTTCACCCTCGATGAAGTTAAAGGAATCTACGAAGCATCTTTCCGTGCTTCCCGCACCACTATCTCTGTAGTTGACGCTATGTGTCAGCGCGGAGCAGTAAAAGGTGAAGAACTTTCTGCTGTTGGTCAATTGCGAGACCAGTGCGTGCAAATTGCTCAAATGTGTGAAGCGTTCCATAGCGAAAACGATCTATAATGTATGGTCTACGATAAGTCCCAATTCCCTTTCTGTTCTGTATTAGAAGAGAATTGGGAACTTATTCGTGATGAATACTATAGCACAACCTTAGATCCTATTCTTTGGCCCGAGCAGCAGTTAAATGAGTTCGAAAGGTGGAGCGCGTACCCTATTTGGGATTGGCCTGATGGTAATCCAGTGGAACCTCATATACATTCGGTTCCGTTCACCAAATCTTTAATAGAGACTCACATACCTACTCATAAATGCGCGGGGTTTTCTATCTTTTTGCCGGACACATATGTAATACCGCATAATGGATTACCTGGTGATTGGTATAGACTCCATCTTGGATTAAAAATCCCAGATGGAGATGCTGGGATGATTATCGGAACAGAAAAGGTTGAATGGGAAGAAGGTAAATGCTTTGTATGGGACGATCGCGTCAGGCACAGTGCATGGAACTTCACTGACTCTGATAGAGTAATTCTTATTATAGATTTTGTACCAGATTATGATGAGTATCTGAAGAAGGATAACACTAGTGAGAATAGAACGCGATTTAAAACTTGATGATGAAAAGAAGTCAATTTAAAGGCAAGTATAAACCGAGGAACCCCACGAAATACAAGGGTGACCCGAACAAGATATTCTACCGTAGCAGTTGGGAACGGTTGTTCATGGTTTACTGCGATAAGTCTGACAACATAATCTCCTGGAGTTCTGAGGAAACGAAGATACCGTATATCTTTGAGGGAAAGCGGAGAAGTTATTATCCAGACTTTCAGATATACATGCGCAACCATGAAGGCGTGTATCAAGAAAAGATGATCGAGATAAAACCGCATTCCCAAAGAAACTGGAAGATAAACAAAACAAAGTGGGCAGCAGCAAGAAAGGTCTGTGAAGATGCCAGCGTTGAGTTTGTTGTCCTGACTGAAAAGGAATTATTTTGAGAAGGTTATTGACTCGTCGAGTTATCGCATTTGCGGACACCATTGATATTTGGTTTCGCAATACCTTTAACGTCAACCCAAAACAAAAGGCACTGGAGTTAGCGCAAGACGCCATTCCACTATCAAGACTAGACTCTACCATAGGCGTGAGTCTCGGTATAACCAAGGATAATACTAGTGAGAATAGAACGCGATTTAAAACTTGATTATGCAGACGTATTGTTTCGCCCCAAGCGCAGTACAATACACAGTAGAAGCTTTGTAGACCTTACAAGGGATTACACCTTTCGTTGGGGTAATCGTAATAGGTATTCTGGGGTGCCTATTATGGCAGCAAACATGGATGGTGTCGGAACCTTCAATATGCACGCCAAATTGACGTACGCCTCTTTTCGTAGTGCTGCTAACATGTTCACCTGCTTGGTTAAAAGTTATACTTTAGAAGATTATGACAAGAATTTTTATGACCCGAGGCACTGTGCTATCAGCACTGGTATAACGGAAGAAGATTTAACCAAAACCTTTGAAATTCTTAATAAACATACAACTTTAAAGTACCTGTGCGTCGACGTTGCTAACGGATACAGCGAAAAGTTTTTAAATGTTGTAGAAACAATTAGAACCAAATATCCAAAACTAGTTATCATAGCAGGTAACGTGGTAACGCCCGATGTAACAGAGGAGTTAATTTTACGTGGAGCAGATATCGTTAAGGTGGGGATTGGCCCTGGGAGTGTTTGCACTACTCGTATTAAGACGGGCGTGGGATACCCGCAACTCAGTGCCGTTATTGAGTGCGCAGACGCTGCGCACGGACTTGGCGGTCACATTATCGCTGATGGGGGTTGTGTTTGCCCTGGAGACGTTTCTAAAGCATTTGGTGCTGGAGCAGACTTCGTTATGCTTGGGGGCATGTTAGCAGGCACCGATCAGGGTGGTGGTCAGTTAGTTGATAATCTGGGCAATCCTTTGAAAGATTCCTTCGGGAAAGTAACTAATAATCCCCGAAGTGCAACCAAAAAAGCATATGTACAATTTTATGGTATGAGTTCTAATGCAGCGCAGGAGAAACATGGTGGAAGAAAAGAGTACAGAGCAAGTGAAGGAAGAATTGTTCGTATACCTTATAGGGGGGATGTCGACCCCATTATGGGAGACATTTTGGGTGGTTTGC
>Ga0070751_1001115_pt1 | contig 16097 bp, 17 predicted proteins | sample VirMetDEL_Aug_28_FD_78514 | JGI IMG/M metagenome (GOLD analysis project Ga0070751, IMG submission 78514) | Aqueous microbial communities from the Delaware River and Bay under freshwater to marine salinity gradient to study organic matter... | ecosystem: Environmental > Aquatic > Marine > Coastal...
AAGCATGAGGCTGGGCTTACCTACGTAGAAGTGCGCGGCAAGGACAATGTCGTGAAGCTAACCCCACGCAACCACTTTGTGCGTGTACACGTGGAGAAGGCGGCATGAGTTATATTCTTAGAGACAAAGACTGGGGAGAGACCTACCGCATGACCGTTCACGATATACTAAATGAGATCAACAGTGATCGTTCAGAACACTGGACACCTTATAATGAAACTGACTGGCGTGAAGGTTTATCTGAGTGGACCACATTGGAGATAATAGGAGAGGCGGCATGAGCTACGAAGGTATACTTAAATACACAGATGTAATGGAGACTATCGCCCCCTTCAGTAGGCTTCTAGGTGCTGACCCTGAGATATGTGATATGGGCCTTGCTTGGTGGGAAGATGGCGTAGTCGTCCTCTGGATAGAGTTTAATAAAAAACCTGACCATCACGGTAGGATCAAAGTCTCCAGCATTAATCTTAACGTATCCAGCGAGAAGATGAGACAGGATAATGTCTACTACTTTGTTCAGGGATACTGCGCCACTCACCGCATAACATTTGTGGAGACTTAACTATGAAGGCTCCCTATGTAAGACCACGCATGAGAGGCAATACTAGGGTCTTTGACCTACGGCCTACTCCTGAATTAAAGAAGGCGTTTCCCGATATCAGTCGGGAGACCTACACCACCCCGCAAGAGGCCAACGCCAGAGGCTACGAGTGGAAGCGTAAGTTTGAGGCTTGGAAGGCTGGTAACCACGAAGACATCTACGTAGACAACCGCTCTGTCGAGGCTCTGGTCAATCACTACAAGTCGTCTATGGCCTACGGTAACATCAAGGCTGCTGCTACTAAGAGATCGTATGAGGGTCACCTACGGCACGTTCTGCCTGTCTGCGTATCTAACACAGCATTTGCTAAAATGAATGTGTCAGACGTTGACTACGAGTACGCACAAAAACTGTGGCTACACATACAGTCTGACGTAAGTACACACAAAGCCAACCACACTTTCAAGGTTCTCAAGCTAGTCTGGAACGAGGGTCTACGCTCAGGGAAGGTAAAGTCTAACCCCTTTGCCTTGGTCAAGCTACCCAAGCTGCCAGACAGACAGGTTCTGTGGCCCGAAGAACATATATGGGGCATGGTGCAGCACTGTGACGACATGGGCTACCACAGTATGGGTACAATGCTGGTCATGTGCTACGAGTTCTGCCAGCGTCCTGTTGACGTAAGGACCATGCGGTGGGGTAATATCGACGGCAAGACAGGCGTGTCTCACTTCACTCAGAAGAAGACAGGCAAGCAGATGTCTATCAAGGTAACTAACTCTGTTAAGCAGCGTCTGCACTTACACCAGCACCGTAACTCTGATGATTACATATTCGCATACGAGAATACTGGGAGACCCTACAGTCAGGATCGATGCAATAAGTTCTTTAGAGCCGCTGCCGATAGCTACGGACTGCCAGAGGTTCCACTAGTAGGTCAGTTAAATGATGACGGTAGCCAGCGATATACCAAACTGTGGATGGCTGACCTTCGACGCACAGGAGCTACTCACGCGAGTAGGGCAGGGTGTACTGACCGACAGTTGATGGCCCTGACAGGCCACAAGAACCCGCAGATGTTAGTGATCTACGCCCTAGAGGGTGAGACAGAGAGTACAATGGCTAATCAGAAACGAGGCTTAATTTAATGGGATTTCATAGAACAGTAAAAGTAATTCAGCGCGGCAGACCTTGCCGTCTATTTGGACAGGACTTCATCAGCATTGCTCAGGCGGCACGGCACTTCGGTATCAGCCACACGTTTGCGCGGGAGATGATCCACAACGACAGACACAAGGAGTGTGACCGCGACGACATACGTAGAAACTGGGTTAACAAGCACATTAACCAGATGACCCCTGAAGAGCGTCAGAGGGCCAAGGAGCGTGAAGAGGCTAATCGTGATGAAAAAGATAACATACGAAAGGGGGCGACATGGAATACTTCTTCGCTCTCTACGTAGAGTATGCAATCCAAGGCAGGGATATACAGACGTATATACTTCTGCCGAGTTCAGAAGCCTGTCAGATAGCAATACGCACTAATGAGAATATGCCTGAGTATTTTAACGCCGATGGTGACGTTAATATGTGGTGCTTGGAGACAGGTGTCATGTCTAGATCAATCAGACCAGTACTGCGAGGTGAAAATGGATAAGTCAGGTATCATTGGTGTAGAGACTGTAGAAGAACACGAAGACGGTTCCGCTACGTATCAGTTTCACATGGACGACAAGTGCAGAAACTTACTGACAGAGGAAGGCTTGAAGCTGGTACTCTACTGCGCAGCCGCCAAGCTGGATATGCAAATAGTCTATGACTTCATAGAAGATCACATTCGAGAGATGTCCGATGGTTAAGATCAAATATATATGCAAGAAGACTGGCGCAGTGTTCGCCTACAAGAACACAACTAAGTCAGTGGCTGATAAAGAAATCAACAATCCCAGACTAACAGAATCCAGACTGGAGATTGAGTCGGTCAAATAATAATAACGTGAGTGGCAAAAATGGCAGACTGCCACAAAGCTATCTGCCATGCCACTTACACTAGCCAAACAGTTATTTATCTAATAATATCAAATAGTTGGCTCCGGCGGTAGGGATCGAACCTACGACCAATTGATTAACAGATGATGTTTAAAATCAATGGCTTATGATATACTTACATTAATACCTGTTAACTTTAAGTGTTTTAATATAGCACTTAATTAGTTGTTGACTAAATTGTTTTTGACGATAAGCTGACGCTGTCCCTGCGAAGGGGCAGTATAACCAACGGACTAGAGATGACCTACTTAGAGCAGTTAGAAATAGTAAAGACTATTAATATCAGAGAGGGGGATACTATAGTAATCCAATGCCCTTTCTGTGGTGGTTATAAGAAACTAGCAGTATCTAAAATAGATGGTCAACTAAAGTGGTTCTGTTATAGAGCAAGCTGTAATGGAAGAGGCATATACCAAGGTAGACGTTCTCTTCAGTCTTCCAAAGACTATCTAGCAAAAGTATCTAAGCCGACTGCTAAGGTTAAACCATTACCCGAGATAACTACTTCAGTAGATAACCATAAACCAGCAATCGACTTCCTGAAGTCTGTGAATAGTCTAGAGGCTTACCAGAACGGATGGATAGATGTACGCTACGCACCAGCCGAAGACCGAGTAATGTTCTACGCAGATAGAGGTGCAGTGGGTAGATGCCTGAAACCCTATGGACCTAAGTGGATGACTTATGGTGTCATCGAAGGCGGTGTACACGTAGGTGAGGGAACTGATGCCGTACTCGTAGAAGACATACCATCAGCCTGTAGTGTAAGTAGACTAGACGGCTACGTAGGTGTGGCAATGCTAGGTACAAACTTGACTTCCACAATAAAGCAGTCAATTAGTTGTTACACTAATAGGTATTTAGTTCTTGACAAAGACGCGAACACTAAGGCACTCAATACAATCAGAAGTAAAGATAAGACCCTAAAGCTGCGACTAACTGAGAAAGACCTTAAATGGCTCACTACAGAACAGATAAACAATTTACTACGGTAAGTAGCGTATTTACGTGGGCCTTTATTACTTGTGGGGGTAATAGGTCTAGAGTAAATCGCAGAAGATCACGTACTAAGGCGGCAGAGCGTCCTATAAAAATGATGACTTATGTGGTGTCATTACAGAATCCCCCTAGCGGTCCTCCGATTCATTCCTTATAGCTGCCAATCACTATCCAGAGGACAACTGGGTTAACAAAAACACCGTCTAGGCCACCAGTACAGACGTTAAAGTTAAAGGAATGGTATAATGAAAGCTAGAGGAATAGCTATAATCGATCTAGAAATTGATGGGGGCTTCCGAGAAGCCGCTGCTGAAGAAGAAGCACTAGAGAAGCTGATACGTGAATACTGTGAAAAGAACCCACGGGTAATTACGTATCAGTGTGAGCTTCGAGAACGCCGAGGTGAGGCTGGTTCTGTAGACCTGAGTAAAATGAAGTTCAGAGCCAACTAGTACTACTAACGTAATCAAACTAATTAGCCCCTTCTGCAAAGTTGGGGCTTTTTTTATTTCGCTAATTGGTCTACTATAGCACTCTATTAATTGTTAATGGATAGCGAAGAATGGACCAATCACTTCTTAAAAGCTGCCTTAACCACTCATTCTATGAGGAAAATAAGGCAAAACTTCGAGCATCACTGTTCGACGAGACTATGAAAGATGTATTCGAGACAATTATCTCGATGCACGATAAGTTTGAGAAGGACATTACGCCTCTTGAACTATTTACTTACTGGAAGTCTAAAAATCCTACATCGACTGGTTCGTGGTCGGCTGAGATTGAAGACCTAGTAAATTCTATTTCCAATGCTGATGACATAGACAGTGCCGTAGCTAGTGATGTCATCGAGACACTCTGGCGGCAGCACATTGGTTTAGATATTGCCCAGCTAGGTATATCAATGTCTGAGGGTGATGCCTCTGCAATGGACAAGCTGAATACTCTTTTGGACCGTGTATCAGATGGATACCTACCAGATAACTTTAATGACTACATAGTCACAGACGATATCTACGAGCTATTAGCTACTGTATCAGACGACAATAGATTTAAGTTTAACATCGAGACCCTGAGTAGAAATGTATATGGCATTGGGCGCGGAGAGTTCGGTGTCATTGCAGCATACTCTAACGTAGGCAAGACGGCATTTGCTATTAGCCTATGCGCTGCCCCAGACGGCTTCTGCCAGCAAGGTGCCAAGGTTGGTTACATAGCCAACGAAGAGGTGGGTAAGCGCACTAAGCTACGTGCCATGCAAGCGTTCACTGGTATGACCAAAGAGGAGATGAACTTCGAGCCACAGGCCGCAGCCGCACGGTATGCAGCTATTAGGGACCGTCTTATCTTCGCAGATAGTCAGGGCTGGGATATACAGCAACTCGATGCCTTCCTGAGCCAACAAAAATTTGATGTCGTAATCGTGGATATGGCAGACAAGATCGCACTCACGCAGACATTTAACTCTGGGCATGAACGCCTGAGAGAATTGTACTACCGCCTACGTGAATTAGCCAAGAAGCATAACGTGGCCTTAATAGGTCTTTCACAAGCATCTGCCGAAGCTGAAGGTAAGACACGCCTCACGCCAACAATGCTGGAAGGTAGTAAGGTGGGTAAGGTAGCCGAGAGCGACATCTTAATAGGCTTAGGTAAGATGGATGACAAGGAAAACCCTGACGATCCTTCGCGCTGGATTACGGTGATGAAGAATAAAATCTCAGGGTGGCATGGCACAGTCATGTGTCAGCTAGACCATAAGACTTCGCGCTATGAAGTGTGAAGCCAGATTACCGCCACACATTGAACTACAGGTACGACAATTTGGTGTGATGGCTGAGAAAAAACCACAAGAGGTAGCCGCGAGAGTGCAAGAATATAGACGGCCTACCTTTGACGAGCATGGGGAGCCAGACTTTTGAAGAAACTAGTACTAGACTTAGAGACCACGGTCGAGCGTATAGAAGGGCGCATAGATAACAGCCCGAAGAACCCAAATAACAGATGTGTATCGGCCCACTACGGCTGGTTGTCTGACACGACAGTAGAGGACGTACATAATGACGTATGGTATCACAACGAGAAGCCATATCCTGACGGCATAGATCAACTAAGAGAACACCTCGCAGAAGCTGACCTGCTTATCTGCCACAACGCAAAGTTTGATGTAGAGTGGCTACAGGAAATGGGCTTCGACATACCTGCGCAAGTATTCGACACGATGATAGCAGAGTACTTACTAGCCAAGGGGCAGAACAGAGGTCTGTCGCTGAAGGACAGTGCCATCAGACGTAAGACTGAGAGCATCAAGAAATCAGACCTGATTGATGAGTTGTTTAAGAGTGGTACAGGCTTCGAGGCAATGCCACTAGATACGGTAATAGAGTATGCCGAGGCCGATGTCAGAGCCACTGGGGAGCTATACCTCGCGCAGCAAGAAATCTTCGAGCGTGAACACAATCAGAGCCTGAAGAAAGTAATCCCATTTATGAATGAGATGCTGATGTTTCTATGCGAAATAGAAATGAATGGCGTGAAGATAGACATGGACGCTCTACTAGAGGTGGAAAAGGAGTTTGAAGCCGAGAAGGCAGAACTGGAGAAGCGGCTGAGAGAAATCGCTGAAATGGTTATGGGCGACGAGCCAGTAAACTTTAACAGCGGTGTCCACATGACCAAAGTCATCTACTCACGTGAAGTAATAGACAAGGACATACACCGACAGACGTTTAACATATTCACAGACGATGAGGGCAAACCTCTCAGACCACCTTATATGAGTACCAATCAGTTTGTGGATGCTGTTCGCGCAACTACTAGAGTTGTATTCCGTAAGACTGCTCACAAGTGCAGAGACTGTAATGGCGTAGGCTCCATTCAGCAATACAAGCAGATCACTCGACAGAAGAATGGTAAGAAGTATCGTATCCAAGGTGACCCCTACAAGAACCGTACTAAATGCAAGCCGTGTAAGGGTGTAGGTGCTATTTACGTATCTACTGGGGAAGTAGCGGGGCTGAAGTTATCTCCAAGCTCACCCTATGACGCTAGTATCAACGGATTTAAGACCGATAAGGAGACTATCCAGTCACTGATACGTCAGGCAGAGCGCAAAAATAAAGATATTGCCGTAGAATTTCTCACGAAACTTTCTCGCCTGAGTGCCGTGTCTGTCTACCTAGATAGTTTCGTCGCAGGTATCAAACGAGGTACACGATCTACGGGTCTTCTCCACGCAAACTTTAATCAGTGCATCGCCTCTACTGGTCGCCTGTCTTCGGGCGGCGGTATGTCATTAAATTTGCAGAACCAGCCTAAGAGAGGATTTCCTGTACGTAAGTGCTTTGTAAGTCGGTTCGAAAACGGTCTGCTTTTAGAAAGTGACTACTCAGGTCTTGAATTTAGAACGGCTTGCGAGTTGTCGCGTGATGGGCAGGGCATTGCCGACATCATCGAGGGTAAGGACATTCACAGACAGACTGCGAGTATCTGCCTACAGAAGTCTCCTGAAGAGGTGAGTAAGGCAGAGAGGCAGGGTCACAAGTGGGCTAGCTTCCAGCCGCTGTTTGGGGGTACGGGCGCAGGTCAACCAGAGCATATCAAGGCATACTTTGACCGTTTCTATGAAATCTACGATGGCATCTACACGTGGCACCAATCTCTTATGACAGGTGCGCTGAAGAATGGCACTGTCGAGACACCATCTGGTCGCCAGTACTTTTGGCCTAACGTCATACGTACTCGAAACAACCGAGTGACCAAGGCTACGCAGATACTGAACTACCCAGTACAGGGCTTCAGTGCAGACCTAGTGCAGTTGGCGTGTATAAGAACTTTTAGGTTATTCAAAGAAAAAGACCTGATCTCAAAGCTGATACTCACGGTACACGATAGTATTGTCGTCGATACTCATCCTGATGAAGAAGAAATCGTCAAAGAAATACTCACAGAGGCGATGACGAAGGTCGGAGAAGAGGCAGAAAAACGATTTAATTACAGCATAGTAGTTCCTCTAGAAATAGAAATAAGTCGTGGGACAAATTGGCTTGATCAAGAGGAATATGCTTGATTGAAGCACTTAACTAATGTATAATGTAAGTCCACTATTGAGGAATTAGTTATGTCAGAACTAGCAGTACAAGAAAATCACTACACAATGGAAGAAATCGCAGCACAACTTGGTGCAGCATCCCAGTCGGGACCGACAATCCCCACTCTTAAAATGAACTATGAACCAGATGATGCCCCGATGGGTGCATTCTTTCTGAAGACTGGTCAGGATCATGTATACGCCACAGAAAACGTGCGTATTCGTGCCTTCAGTAACCATATTCAATACCAGCATTGGGATGATGTAGATGGCTTAGTAAACAAGTCTCTGCTTATTAAAAATCAGCGTGAAGAGGCGCGTGATATGCTGGGTGGCTTTATGTGTGGGATGCCTACATACGAGCAGTCCATCCAAATGTCTCCTGAAGAGAAGGAGAAATATAAGGGTATGGACCGATATCGTGTAATCCGTGGACTAATTACGTACACAGGCACCACTTCACAGGGCCAAGAGGTAACCATTGAAAACCAGCCATTTAAGCTGGAGACTAAACGTAAAAATTATGGACCGTTTTATCACGATGTTATGAAGCGTTTACCGAATGGTATGAACCTATGGGACTTCGAGAGTATTTTGTCTACGGACAAGAAGAAGAACTCTTATGGTAAGACGTTCTACGTAATGCGCTTTAATCCACAGTTTGCAAACCCGCTGCCAATGGACCAGATGACGTATGATAGTCTTGCCTACGTCACTAAGTTGGTGACTGATGAGAACGCTCGTATCAACCAAGCCTATAAAGAGGCATTGAATATTGAGCGTGAGGTCGGAGAGGCCGCAACAATAGTAGACAAGGTAGAACAGGCTCTAGACGCAGACGTAGCATAATGGGCGTTGTAGAGAATATGTCTAATGAGGTGTACCACCAACAAGGTGGTATATCCTCTTCGGCGGTAAAGACAGTATTTAAAAAGTCAGTGGCTCACTGGAAAGGTGAGAAGCGGAAGACATCTGCGGCATTCGACTTGGGTACGGCGGTCCACGCTCTATTGCTAGAGGAAGACCGTGACCTAGTAGTAAAGGGACCAAAGACCCGCAACTCCAAGGGCTTTAAGGAATTACAGGAAGACCTAGAACAAGATCAGGTACTACTCACGGAAGTAGAGTACCACGTGGCTAATCGTATGGCGACAGAGACTTTAAAGAATAAGGTCTGCCACGATGCCCTGAGACACAAGGATCGAGTAAACGAGGTCAGTATCTTTGCCGAGTGTGAAAACACAGGTCTGATACTCAAGACGAGACCTGACCTGTACATACCCTCTGAGGGAATTGTCTACGATATTAAGACCACACAGGATGCAAGCCCAAAAGGTTTCGCCTCAGAGTGCTGGAAATATTCGTATCCAATCCAAGCAGCCTTCTATCTTTACGTATGTAATCTTGGCGGTATCGAGGTGGATCGCTTCCACTTCATAGCGGTGGAGAAGTCTGCTCCCTACGTAAGTCATATGCACGTAGTCAGCCCTGAGTTGTTGGTCAGGGCTACGGAGCAAATGCACAAGACTTTGGAGATTATTAAGGAAGCAATCGACAAAGAGGACTTTGGCACAGGGTGGGGCGAATATAGCCTCTTAGAACCCCCTAAATGGCTATAAAAACATCCAGTGCCAAGGCGAAGGGCCGACGACATCAGCAATGGGTTAGAGACCGCATTCTCGCTCTATTCCCAAGGCTGCTCCTCCCTGACGATGTCAGAAGCACTTCGATGGGGGCTGGCGGTGAGGACATTCAGTTAAGTCCCGCCGCCAGACGCCTCTTCCCATACTCTGTAGAGTGTAAGGCTTTCAAGAGTTTCGCCATCTACAAAGTTATGGATCAGGCCGCTGAGAACTGTCCGAAGGGAGCGGAGCCAGTGGCAATTATTAAAGGTGATCGCCAGAAACCCTTGGCTGTCATGGACGCAGAACATTTTTTTAAATTAGCAGGAGCAAAACGTGACAGAAGACCTACCAGAAAATAGCATAATGCTAGTCATTAGCTTGGATGAAGAAGCTGAAACGCTCTCCATTACCTCTGCGCAGCACACTAGTGAAGACTTAGACCCAGAACAAGCTCAGACACTTGTAGACATCTACAATGGCCTCTGCCTAGTCCTAGACGGTGGCATGGATTACCTACGCTTTGTAGGCGGTATTCTGAGCAAACTGGAAGAATACAATAATTCGGAAATAGACTTCGAGCCAGACGACGAACTTCTGGAAGCTATTGCAGATGCTAAAGTAGTTAAATTTCCAAGGAAGCTACACTAATGCATTCAAGAAATAGAATGAATGCTGATAGCTATGTAACTCCAGATATGGTGGAGAAGCCGCCACACTACAACGGTAGCCATATCGAGTGCATCGACGCAATGGAAGCTATGGCAGAGGGCTGCGATATCCCTAGCCACGAAGCCTATTGCTGGCAGAACTGTTTCAAGTACCTCTGGCGGTGGCCCTATAAGAATGGCTTAGAAGATCTGAAGAAGGCGCGTTGGTACTTGGACCGATTAATAAAAAAGGTCGAGGAAAACCAACATGATTTCAAAGGATGATATCGTGGCATTTGAGTATTATGACCACGACAATGAATTAATAAGAGATTCAAATACTTACCTAAACAAGACACCGCTGAATATGGTGGAGCAGTTTGCTCGTATATACGGACAATCTACGGGCCATACTTGGGAGAAGGGTAGCAACAAGGATATGCTGCGCTTCAATCTTCTGGATGAGGAATTTCAGGAAGTAGCAGATGCAAATACACCTGAAAACCTACTGAAGGAATTAGCTGATCTTGTCTACGTAACATACGGTTTCGCAGCCACATTCGGCTGGGATTTAGACGAAGCAGTTCGTCGTGTCCACGCATCTAACATGAGCAAGTTGGGTAGCGATGGGAAACCAATCTATCGAGAAGACGGAAAGGTATTAAAGGGGCCACATTACGCAGCCCCTGACTTAAAAGATTTAGTTTGAGGAGCAAATCAATGATAAAAAACGAATACGGACCAACCCTATCAATTTCTGAGGAAATTCATGCCCAGAAGTACAGGTCTGAGGGGGAAACTTTCCGCGAGGCTATGACACGTGTAGCCGAAGCACTGAAAGATAATGAATCTCATTTCAATAACTTTCGAAATATTCTATATAACCAGCGTTTCCTGCCAGCGGGTCGAGTACAGTCTGCTATGGGCGCACCCCGCCGCGTAACTCCATATAACTGCTTCGTTTCTATGACTATCGAGGACAGTATGGAAGGTATCATGCAAGCCGCACGTAACGCAGCCAAGACTATGCAGCTTGGTGGCGGTATTGGCTATGACTTCAGTACTCTACGTCCACGTGGCGCACTCATACGCAGCCTAGACAGCCGCTCCAGTGGCCCAATGAGCTTTATGGGCATCTTCGACGCAATCTGTAAGACAATTAGCTCTGCAGGACACCGTAGAGGCGCACAGATGGGTGTCCTACGTGTAGACCATCCAGATATTGAGCAGTTTATTCGCGCAAAGAACAACAGCACTGAGCTTACGCAGTTTAACATCTCAGTTGGCGTGACAGATGCGTTTATGAAGGCAGTCAAAGAGGATGCTGACTTTGATCTAGTCTTTGAAGGCCGTGTCTATAAGACAGTTTCTGCACGTGCATTGTGGGATGACATTCTACGTAGTACGTGGGACTGGGCAGAACCGGGAATCCTGTTTATTGACCGTATTAATCGCAAGAACAACCTACACTACTGTGAGAAGATTGCCGCTACAAACCCATGCGGTGAGCAACCTCTACCGCCAAACGGTGCGTGTCTACTAGGCTCATTTAATTTGGCTAAATACATAGTAGAGCATGACGGCAAGTATGTGTTCAATATGAACCAGCTACGTAACGACATCCCTCACGTAGTACGTGCAATGGACAATGTAGTAGACCGTGCAACATATCCGCTGCCAGAGCAAGAGCAGGAAGCTAAAAGCAAACGCCGTATGGGGCTGGGAGTTACTGGCGTAGCTAATGCCATTGAGGCATTGGGCTTTGAGTACGGCAGTGAGCCTTTCCTACGTACCCTAGAAGAGATTATGGGGGTTATTAGGAATGTGGCGTATCGTACTTCTGTGGAATTGGCTATTGAGAAGGGTCCGTTTCCTCTATTTACTCAGGCATATCTTGGCTCTGAGTTTGCTACTACTCTGCCTCACGATATTCGTGATCTCATTAGCCAGCACGGTATTCGTAACAGTCATCTTCTTTCTGTTGCTCCGACAGGAACTATCAGCCTGTCAGCCGACAACGTATCCTCTGGGATTGAACCAGTCTTCTCACATTACTACGATAGAACTATCCAGACCTTCGACGGCCCTAAAGTAGAGCGGGTAGAAGATTATGGCTACCGTGTGTTTGGTGTGAAGGGCAAGACAGCCGACGAGCTATCAGTGTTTGACCACGTTAAAGTTCTTAACGTAGCCTCTCGCTATGTAGACAGTGCCTGTTCTAAGACCTGCAACGTAGGAGACAACATCTCTTGGGAAGAGTTCAAGGATGTCTACATGAAAGCCTACGAAGGTGGGTCGTCTGGATGTACAACTTTCAGAGCTTCAGGTAAGCGGTATGGTATCCTGAATGCAGCCGCTTCAGAGGATATTGCCGAAGAGCCACAGACTGAAGAAGACAACTTCATTGAAGAGGGTGGGGCGTGTTATTTTGACGTAGCCACTGGCCTGAGAAAATGTGAATAAGCAATAAAATAGCCCACAGATCGCTTGACCTATGGGCTTATTTTTTGTTAAAATACTAGCGAATGAGGTCGAGATTGGTCCACCTTGTTCGTTGGTTGAGACCCCTGCCAGAGATGGTGGGGGTTTCTTTATTTAAGGAAACAAATCCATCATCTGATCATCCACTGTCACCGTAGGACGTTCATCCTGTTGAGTTGCTTCGCTCAAGGCAGAGGACGTTGCTATAGGTGCTTCCGATGCTCTATTCACAATTCCTCTGCCTGTCGCCGTAGCTGCTCCTACAGTTACGTCCTTGGCGAGTTTACCAGCTTTCTGCGTCTTGCTGAGACCTTTAAACTCAGAACCATACTTGATCATAAACTCTTTGACACTGTCCAAGGCACCGCGTCTAATATCTGGATTATCTTGGATGGCACCTTTCAGTACTCTTGGTTGGAGCATAAGGATTTTCATCTGCTCCAGTTTGTTCCCCATTGGCAGTCCAGCTACGAGTTTCTTGAATGCAGCCGAACCGATAGCCGCCGCCTGTAGCTGTGAGCCTTCGCCCATACCAAACATAGCACCGAAGTTAGCACCGAAGATACGGGCTGTGTTACTGACTATGTCACTGGCTGGCTTGACTACTTCATTAAACTGGGCAGGGGTCATTGTGCTACGTTGAATACGTAAGCCCTCTTGAATTAGCTGACCAATGTTGCTGATGTCTTCAGAGCCAATTACGCCTTGCTGCTCCATAATCTCTAAGATGCTGAGGTCGTCGGCCCGTCCACTCAGTGGTCGAGTAAGCTCAGTAGTTAGCTTGAAGAAGTCTGGGTTATCATTAGCATCTCTAGCACCCTCAAATAGTGTGTCGATGGTAGCCATGCGCAAGTCTCTGAGCGCATTCTGATCACCCATAGCCTCGTTAGCTAACTTAACGTAATCGTCTACGGGCTTGTTGGAGTTGAGTACCTTACCTATAGCTTCTGGTAACTTACCAGTCTCTGCTATCGCGCTAAACTGCTTAAATATTTCGTCTGCAGTTCTCTGCGCATCTAGTAGGCTAGTGAGTTCCGCTCTAAAATTAGGGAAACCCTCTAGCGCGTCTGCATTCTCAGTAGCAGACATAAAGTTCTCTAGTTTAGCTGTGTCAATAGTTCCGTCTGTATTACGCAGTCTAGTGACCGCACCTCGTAAGAACTGTTCCTGAGCATTAGACATACGAGGGGCAAGCTCTACAGGAGTAGTGTCATCAGGGAATGCTACTGACGTAGTATCACCGCCCTCATTTAGCTGGAAGTCGTCTACTGGTTCAGCTTCTGGTGAGGGAGCTTTGGGATCGAAGTATTCTTCTCCCTGTGGACCACGATACTGGTCGAATGCTTGCGCCCTGCGTCTGGCCTCTTCTGCCAAATCCATTCTACCATCAGCTTCCATCTTATTAGCAAATCGGAATAGCAGTTCAGCCGCCTGTTGTGCCTGACTTAGTTCACCCTCTGCAGGACGATCAGTTGGACTCATTCTCTGAGGATCGGGCGTAGTCTTCGTAGAGGGTAGGGTGGTGCTTGGGGCAGTAAGCTCCGCTGGCATGGTAATGTCATTAGGCTCCGCGCCAATACCCCTAGCAAACTTATCGAACTCTGCCTGAAGTTCCCGCTCCTTTAGGTCATTGACCCGTGGCCCCATAGTGTCTGAAAACTCTGTAGCTCCACGCATTTCAGATAAGTTCTGTGCGCGATTAATTGGAGTACCAGCTAGAGCGTTTTCTAGTACTTGTTCAGGACGCATAGCAGTGCCACCTGTACCTACGGTACTAAGGGCATCCATATTGAAGTAGCGAGTAAAGCGTTCATGCTTTAGACTGCTAAATTTACGTGCAGTTTCTACAGCTTCACCACCAATTTCGTAGGGGATAGCATTTAGTGAGTCTACGGAAGCATTGGCAAGCTCGTCAAAGATACCCGCTCTGGTAAACTCAGACTTATCAGCCGCTTCTCTGGCAGCTTCCAGCATACGAGACCTAAATCTACGAACTTCTGCCACTGATAACGTACCCTCACGGGCTTTTATGGCAAAATTATTAATTGCAGCGTCTAGTTGCCCACCGCCAGCGATAGTCTCGCCGTCTAGAAGCCGCGTCCTGCGCATCTCTGAGATTGTTCGATCTACATTAGAGGCATCTACTTGTAGGCCGTCATCAATACGTCCATACAAGTAATCTTCCATTTCAATGATATTTGCTCTAGCCTCGAATAGAGTTTGCTGGGCGACTTTAGAAGCCTCAGTCTGGCGCATATCAGGTGATAGATTTGTTAACCTAGCATTTGCCTCGTCTTGTGCCAATTTGATACGTGTGTCTAATATGTTTTGGAAGTAGCGTTCACGTAGAGTATCGGCTGCGAACTGGTTACCTGCTCTGGCAAGACGCTCAGATGTAGCCAAAATTTGGGAAAGTGCTGTATTAACCTCTTCGGCTACTGCAGCGGAAAAGTTTATACCTTTATCAGAGCTACCACTAATTAGTCCGTTCTGTATAGCTACTAGTGTAGGGTTATCGGTAAGAGTACCAGCGGGTAGGTTTACTCCGTCTACTGGGCTGGCATCTCCCAGCGCAAGAGAGGTCTCTAGGTCTTGGATAATACGCTCTGGAGTGTGTGCATCAGCCGCCTCAGTAAGACGATCTGCTAGGGTAGTATCCCCCGCGTCAGTAGCCGCCTTAGCTTGATCTAGGAGTATCTTACGCTGTTGCTGTGCAGCTAGTAGTATGTCATTGACGGCACCCTTACGAGCGGCCCCATCGCTGAAGCCAGCGACTAAGTCTTCTAGGGTCTTACTGGTAGCGTCTGCAATTCCACCAACTCTAGAAGTGGCAGAGGCAGCATTACCGCCTACTAACGCACCTAAGAACTCTGCTCCCATTTGCGCCCAAGGGTTATCTCCCAGACCAGCCTTCTCAATAAACGCAGTCAGTCCAGCCGCACCCGCTGTGGCACCGCCTTCAATATTACGAAAGCGAGTAGGGTTCTGAGCAGCTTCTTTTATAAGTGGATTAGTAAGGCCAATACCTGCCTTAGCAGTCTTTAAAATAGCAAAGGCTGGAACAAGGTTTTCAGTGACTACACGACTAACGCCAAACTGTGCGCGGTATTCTTCTGGCACATTCTCCCTAGTGACGTAGGTATTCTCGCCAAGAACCGCATTACCTATATTTCTTATATTTTGACTACTGCCCAGAGGCGCGGGATTACCTCCTACTACAAAGTCTTTTGGGTCTGTGCTTAGATAAAACTCTGGGTCATAATTAGGGGAGTTGGGATCGTCCACGCCTTCGGGAGCATTAATGCTAGCCAGCTTGTTTACTCCCTGTCGGAATAAACTCTCACCAGACGTTAACCCCATGTTAACTAAATCGACGGGTAGGCCAAGAAGGTTTGTAGCTGCAGTACCAACACCCTTAACACCAGCCTTAACGCCGCTATCAATGCTAGTATCAATAGTATTACCAGACATAATGAAGTCTAGTAGGGCAGTAGGCGGGACACCATCTTGAATAGCTGGGGCCAAGTCGAATGGCTTACCATCCATGTTAAAGGCAGTACCAGCCTGACTGACGATGTCATTGAAAATAGCTTCGTCGCTCTCTCCAGAGTTACGCCGCTGTTGGATTTTGGCTAGGTCTAACTCTCCAGAAGTCTGTTGCTCTTC
>Ga0070751_1001116_pt1 | contig 16090 bp, 13 predicted proteins | sample VirMetDEL_Aug_28_FD_78514 | JGI IMG/M metagenome (GOLD analysis project Ga0070751, IMG submission 78514) | Aqueous microbial communities from the Delaware River and Bay under freshwater to marine salinity gradient to study organic matter... | ecosystem: Environmental > Aquatic > Marine > Coastal...
CCTGTTCCAAGTCCTGTTCCGAGTCCTGTTCCAAGTCCTAATGTTTTTCTAGAAAGTCCTGTTCCAAGTCCTGTTGCTTTGTTGATAAGTCCTGTTCCGAGTCCTGTTCCAAGTCCTAATGTTTTTCTAGAAAGTCCTGTTCCAAGTCCTGTTCCGAGTCCTGTTCCAAGTCCCAATGATTTTCTAGAAAGTCCTGTTCCAAGTCCTGTTCCAAGTCCCAATGATTTTCTAGAAAGTCCTGTTCCGAGTCCTGTTCCAAGTCCTGTTGCTTTGTTGACAAGTCTCGTTTCCGGTTCTGTTCCAAGTTTTGTTTCATTTGTTGATGCTTTTCCTATAGTTGTTTTATTGTTTTCTATAGTTTTTCTGTTTGATGTTCCAAACTCAACATCCTCTCCTTCCATGTCGAATATTTTATTTAACGTGTCTTTATCATGATAATCAGAAAAACTTATTATTCCTCCTTGTTTTAATACAACTCCAGTAGGATATTTTCCTGTCATATAAACTTTATCTATATCACTAGGAGAATATTTGTTTGGTTCTATTCTGTTTAGGATAGAAAAAGCATCCATGACTTCTGGTTTATATACAGGCTTTAATATAGAAATTTCATCAAGTCCCGTTCCAAGTCTTGATGTTTTTCTAGAAAGTCCCTCTGCCTTTGTTCTAATTCCTGTTCCAAATTTTGTTGATTTTTGAGTTACATTATCAATAGGAGATGAAGCATTCATCTGCTTTTTAAATGCTTCTATTTGTGATATTTCTTGTTTTTCTTGTTCGTTATGAAATTTAGTTAGGTCTATCGATTGACCACCAACAGTGATAGTCGCTGGAATATTTCCAGGACCAGTTTTGACTTGTTCTATTTGACTTGGATCTACACTAATTCCCCCTCTAGAAGCAATTTCACTAGAATATAGTCTGAGTTCTTGTGCTTTCATAACTTCTGGTTCGTAAATTAAACCAGAATTATTATTTGAAAGTTTTTCTTTATTTTCTTTACTTGTTCCAAGTCCTGTTTTAATATTTTTTGTTGTATTTTGTAAATTATTTGTTTTTGGTGTTTTTAGTTCTTGTGTTTTTCCTATTGAAACATTTTCTGCGGTATTGATTGATATAGTTTTAATATTATCTAATGTATAACTTTTAACATTTTCATTCGAAGAAATATTTTCTAAACTTTCATTATTTGTTTGTACAATCGGTGTTGATTTTTGTATTTTATTTTCTGTTTTGTTTTCTGTTTTGTTTTCTGTTTTATTTTCTACACCAGAGTCTATTATTTTTGTCTTTGTGTTTTTGTTTTTTAATTCAAAAATTTCATCTAGACTTCTTTCACTATAAAAATCATGAAAATCTATAAATCCGCCTTGTTTCAATTCTACACTTATTGGATATTTTCCTATCATATAGACTTTGGCTATATCATCAATAGAATATTCATTTGGTTTGTGTATATTAAGAATAGTAAAAGCATCCAGTACTTCTGGTTTATAATCAGTATTTGCTTTCGTGTTTACTACATTTACTTCTTTTTGTTCTTGTTTTGGTTTTGGTACAGATTTTTTTATATTTTCTGTTGATTTTTGAGTTACATTATCAATAGGAGATGAAGCATTCATCTGCTTTTTAAATGCTTCTATTTGTAATATTTCTTGTTTTTCTTGTTCGTTGTGGTATTGGGTTAAATCTATTGATTCACCTCCAACAGTGATAGTTGTTGGAATATTTCCAGGACCAGTTTTGATTTGTTTTATTTGAATTGGATCTACTTTAATGGCACATATAGAAGCAATTTAACGAGAATATAGTCTGAGTTCTTGTGATCTTTCTAAAATATTATCTCTTTGTTCTAGTATATCTTCTGCTGATGATTTATTTTCTACTTTTCTTGTTTTTGGTACGGCATTGGATTTAACATTGGACATAGCATCAGATATATTAGGTATACCTGACCAATTACCCATACCTTGAGTGGTAGGGGGTTTTGTTGTACTAGTATCTGTAGATAAATCTTTTGCTAGTAATGCTGCATCTATACCCAGACTGGCTGCTGTACCGACTCCTGGTATTGTTCCTGCTGCACCAGATGCAACTTCTAATGCTGCTCCGCTGAAATCTCCCTGAACTGCTCTACTAGCAGCAAATGCCAATCCTGCAAATAATCCGACTAACGGGATTTTTTTTACCGCTGATTTTAATGCAGTTTTTCCTAGTGTTGCTCCTGCTTTTGTTCCTGCTTTTGTTACTGCTTTTGTTCCCGCTGTTGTTCCTGATTTTGATATTGCTTTTGATGTTGCTTTTGCTGTTTCTTTTGTTGCTTTTGTTCCTGCTTTTACTCCCTCTTCTGCTGCTTTTGTTACTGTTTTTGCGCTACTAGTAGCAGAAGATGTTATAGCAGTGGCTCCTCCTACTGCTCCTGCTCCCGCTGCTACTTTTGCTGCACCTGGTAAAGCTCTACTTGCTGTTCTTCTTACTCTTTGTACTGCTCTACCTGTTGCTTGTCCTGCTCTTCTTGATCCGGGTAAAACACCACCTACTGTTCTTTTTACTCTTTGTACTACTCTACCTGTTGCTTGTCCTGCTCTTCTTGATAAAGAAGGTGTATTTGGTGCTCTTTTTCCTATTCTTGTTATAGATTTGGGTAAAACTTTTGTTGCAACATTTCCTAATAATTTACCAACACCTGTTTTTTTTAGTAATCCACCAACTTTTCCTAATATTTTACCACCGAAACTGGTTGCTGCTATTCCGACAATACTACCTAAAATGTCCCCGCCTATACCACCAGTTATACTACCAAGTAACCCTCCTCCACCGCTAGACTCTTCATTTTTTTTTATATTAGAACCAGATGAGCAACATTTTCCTGTATTTTCTTTGATATCTTTTAATAGAGATATCATTTCTTTGTTGAACTCTGACTTTTGCTCTTTTTCGAAAAACGTATCTTCTTGGTTGGCTGATAGGTTTTGATTTAATTTAGAAAATCCGCCTTTTAGTGCATCTAAAGTTTCCTCTCCTAATCCAGTAGAATCGTTTTTGGGATAATTTGATACATTATCTTTTACAGAACTAATTCCTTCAGATACAGCAGGTACTATGGAGGATGCTAAATTTTTTAAAGATACGTTCAATTTTATTTCCTATTTTTTTCTAAATCCTTATAATATTTTTGTATCATAAATAAAAGAATAGTTCTTTCCCAAGGTATTAGATTTTCTAAAGTTTCTAAACTATAATGAAATTCTCTTACTATTAAAAAATTATTTTTATAGTATTCTTTTAAATCTTCCCTATTTAGGCTTAAGTTAAAAAATCAATAAAATCTTCAATTTCTATGTCTATTTTGTGATCACCAAAAGGAGATTTGATTTGTTTTTTATATACTATTTTCGGAACATTGTTGAAAAAATTACTAATTTTTAGCAACATATCAGGTGTTAGATTTTCTATAAATTCTAATAATTCTTCTTTTGTATAATTTTCACAATCGTATACTTCTTTTTCATCGTATATTTCTTTTATACAACTTGCTATTAGTGAAATTGTTTTGTCTTCATTTAGATTTTCTGAATTTAATCCATATACATCTGATATTGATGGATAGTTAAATACTACTCCCATTTTATCATTTATTTTAAAATTTGTTTGTATTTTATCTTTTTTAATAATTTCTATTTCAGATAAATTTACAGTGTGATTAAATTTTTTCTTTTCTTTTGAATCAATTACATTAATATCAAAAGTAGATCCTATAGATTTGGATCTTATGTTTATAAAAACATATAAAGCATCAAAAAAAGCCATTTTTTTAACATCAATATTTTCTGTTAAAATACAATTATCTAATATTCTTAAAAAATTATTTAAAGATAATTTATTATCTTTTTCTTGTAATACTGTTAGAAGTATTTTTTCTTCTTTAACCAAAAAAGGTCTATATGTAATTTCTTGGTTGTTTGAAATTAAATTTGTCGTATATACTGGTGTTTCTACTGTAGGCAATTTCATAAATTTATCCTTTCATTAAATTTAAAAGTCAGATTTCATATCGGCATAAGCAAAAGTAACATTTAATCTTACATACTGGTCAAAATCACCCCAATCATATCGTATAGAATCTATATTTATAGGATAAGCATTCAATAAAGTCGTTGTTGCTACTGGATTGTTTGTCATATCTAATTGACTTATAACAACAGATCCTATGAATTCGTTATAATAATTTTTGTGATAACCATATAAACTACTAAAATTTGTAGGAACTACTATAACTTTCTCCATCCATGTATTCATTAATTTTCTAAATTCGTGTTTTTCGTCCAACTGTAGTGTTAGCGTTGCTTGACCTTGTGGTGTTCTTTGATATGGCATCAGAATAGATGGGGATTGGTCATATTTAAATTCGGTTGTTGAAATAGAAAGACTTGGTAACTCAACAGCCTCTACTTTAACGCTTGATCCATCTCCTATACTAACTATGCTAGTCCCTCCAGCAAAAGTAACAATAGAACGTGCTATAATATCAACTTTAAAACGAGTTGTTCTTGCTAAGGTTAATTGTTGTATAAATTCATCTATCATTTTATGTTTAAATGATCCTCTGTTAATATTTTAAATTTTATGTTATTTTTTTCTGCATATTTTTGTGCATGTTTCCACTTTTTTTTATTTATATTCCATGTTTCTAATATCTTTTTTTCTTGTTTGGATATATTTTTCTTTTTAAATTTTGGAGGGAAACATTGTATTTTTGGTTTTATCTCTAATATATATTCTTCAATTTTGTTTTTTGTTTTTATTTTAACCCAAAAATCAACATAGTATTTATGTATTTTGTTATCTATTGATAAATATGGTATTATTATTTCCTCAGAAGACCATTGAATAACATTAGGGTTTTTATCACAAAAAACCATAAATTTTCTTTCCCAGAGAGATCTGTAAATAATATTTTCTATTTTCCCTTTATATTTACGGGGATTTTCTGGTGTGTATTTTCCTTTATATGCCATAATAGTATATATATAAATTAAAAGGACATATTTATGTCAATAACTTCAGCACTAAATGCCGCTAGATTAGCATCAAATTTATCAAAAAATGTCGCAGTTTCTATACCGAATATTGTTTCAGTAGGAACTGATACCAGAGATGATGCTTTGGTTTATAGTGTTATAGATACTTTAGACGAAGGAACAGACCCAAATAGAGGAAGAGAAGGGGGTCTTTCAAAAGGTATAACTTGGGCATTACCCCCTCCTATTGATATCATTGATATGCATAGTGCAAATTGGGAGGGTATAAATTTAGCAGAAGCAAAAGTAGCACAACAAGCAATGGTAGAAGGACAAGAAGCAGGTTCTGGTATTATGCAAGGATTTTTGAGTGCTGCTGAGACTTTGGCTAAACAAACAGGAAATCTTGTATCTTTAGGGTTATACGATTTAGATTCTTCTGATGATTTATTAGGACAGAAAATCATGATGGGCCAAGGAAACATATATAATCAATTTTCTTTGGCAACAAGAACATCAATAAACCCAAACACGGAAATGGCGTTTAGAGGTGCAAATTTAAGACAAATGCAATTTCAATATAGATTTATTCCATATGATAAAAAAGTAAGTGATACAATAAAAGCATTAATAGATGACCTAAGAAAAAACATGTATGCTAAAACAAACGATGTCTGGAGATCAGGATACCCTGCAAAATATGCTATTTCAGTAAAAACAAATCCAGCAAAAGACGGACAACCGATAGTTCTCTTTTCTATGGGTAACGGATTAAGATTTGGTGAAAAAATAGGATGTTCACTATTAGATGTACAAGTAGGATATGGGGAGTCAGGAACCTATGCGGGCCATTATGACGGAACTCCTTCAATTATAAATTTGAATTTGACATTTCAAGAAAATATTGTTTCTACAAGAGAATCTATAGAACAAGAATACAATGTATAAAGACTACTTACAGACAATATACAAGAATACAATAGTAACAGATATTTTTAAAAGAATATATTTTTCTAATTCTTTCAAAAATAGTAATTATGTTGAAGAATATAGTCTTCAAGACGATGATTCAGTTGAATCGGTATGTTATCTTCTTTATAAGAATTCTAGATTATCTTTTTTTATTTGGTTATTAAACGATATACAAAACATTTATGAAGATTTACCATTAAATAAAAATATTTTTAATAAAAAAATAAACGAAAAATATAATAATTCTTCTATAGTTATAAATCCCGATGAAATAATAAATTTAAATTTTTCAGATGTATTTTATGTTGGGAACCAGAACATCAATTATTCTGTAATAGATTATAATAAATCTTTTAGCCAATTTATTATGGAAAAAATACCAAACACAATATTTAATAATAGTATTAGTTTAAAAAATAAAAATAAAGATATAATTTTAACATTGAATAGTGAGAATTATAATTTATCATATGAAAATAAATTTGGATTGCATCATTTTAAAAACAATACAGATTATTATGTTTCTCCATATGATTTTCCTTTTGAAAATCAAAATACAACATATTTAAAAAATTATGCTACAACAAATGATGAACAATTTACAGAAACCAATATTTTATTTGAAAATAAAATAAATGATGATAAAAGAAATATTTTATTAATAAAACCAGAAAAAATATCTGATATTGTTACAGAATTTAATAGACTATTAATAGGTTCTCCTATTAATAATGTATTTAATTTTACATCACCGAATACTAATATAGAACAATAATGGCACACCTATTACCAAAAGAATATCTTCTTGGTGATTTTTCGCCGATATTATTAAAAAGCGAAAACGATCCCCCTATAGATATAACAAATTTAGTTTCAGAAATACAAGTAGAAGAAAATATATTTAGTCCTTATGTTAAGGGATGCTTGATATTTAAAGATGCTGCATCTTATAGAATAATAAGAAGATTAGAACTAAAAGGTGGACCTGAAACTTCTATTTCCTTTTCTTTTCGTGGTGTTCAGGATGATGGAAAGGGATTACAGGAAGAAATAGAACTAAACAGTTCTGACTATTTTTTGTATAAATTTACTCCCGCTTTTCCTACAAATAAAACAAGTCAACAATTTGTTTTAAATTTTATTCATAGATGTTTTTTTGAAGATCAACAATTCAAATTGTCAAAATGTTTTAAGAAAGAAAAAATAAATACAATAGTAGAATCATTAGGATCAGAAATAGAATTGGAATGGGATGAAGTAGAAGAAACCAAGGGGGATATTGTAACTGCTTTACCTTATGATAATATATTTAAACATATTTCAACTTTATTAAAATACTCAGTAAGAACAGAAAATATAGATGATGTTAATTATGTTTTTTGGCAAAATATAAAAGGTAAGCATAATTTTGTAAGTTTAGGAAAACTATACTCAGAAGAATCCAGTTTTGGTTCAACAACAGAAATAACAGATAATAATTTTGAACAGGCAGGGTTTATCTATGCCGAATACTTATCGGGTAATAATTATGCAATAAATAGAAGATTAACGTATGTCCATCATAGTAAAAATAAATCTTTGTATGAAGAAAGTTTAGCAGGTACATATACTTCTGGTATTAATTTTGTTGATCCTCATTACATGAATTCACATGAATATTTAACATATGATATAAATGAAGAATGGGACAAACAAACACATATAACAAGCGAAAGAATAATAGATAAAAATTCTTTATTTTGGGAACAAATAAAAGGACCATTTTTTTCAAGTGAATATAATGTAAAACAGCATGGTTATTGTTGTAAAGAATCACCCGGAGGACAAAGAAATGAACCTTATTGTGCCTCTAAAAGATTAAGTCTTATGGGACAAATGTTTCAGTTAGGAATAGAATTTGTTGTTAGTGGATTTTCAGACACAGATAAAGTTTCTGTAGGAAAAACAATATTGTTTAGTAGACCGTTAATGTATGATCCAGAATTCCAAATAAAACAAGATGATATTTTTTATAAAGGAAAATTTTTAGTAACTAGTATGAAGCATGTTGTAAATTTGAGTAATGCTTTGTCTCCTAAATATTTCTGTAGAATAAGAGCACATAAAGACTCTTTAGGAGATTAATATGATTTTTTGGAAAGGTATTGTTGTAGATATAATGGACCCACTTCAAGCAGGAAGAGTTAGGGTTAGAATTTTAGGAAAACACACTCCCGATCCTGAAAAAATACCAAATGATTGTCTTCCTTGGGCATCTGTTATTGTTCCTTGTAGTTCAGGTTTAAATTCTGGAGTAGGAATATCACCAAATGGAATGACTGTTAACAGTATAGTTCTTGGTTATTTTGATGATGAACATAGCCAACAACCAATAGTTATTGGTGTTTTTCCTAGGCCACATTTCGAAGAAGATGATAATATCCAAGAATTATTTGGATTGACAGGTGAATCTGTACAAAACGGATTCAAGGATTTAAGGGAAGATTTAGAAAAATATCCAGTAAGAGTAGAAAATATTACATATAATCTTGGAGAAGATATTTTAATTGAAAATAAAGATCCAGAAAAATATCCAAGAGAAGATCATATAATAGAAATGAGTCCTAGTTTTATAAATTCAAATATAAAAGGAATAGAGGAAACTTTAGTAGAAACAAAAAGAAAAACTTTACAAGACGGAGGTATTTTAGAAAAACAAATACGTTTAGCAATATACCCTACAGAAAAATACGAAGTTGTCCCTAATGTTAAATTCAGTAATACAAATAAAGCAGAATTTATACAATACAGTGAAGATTTTAGATTTTCTAGTGATATTAAATCTACAATGTCAAATTATAAAGCAGCAAAAGAAGAGAACAGAATAAATTCAGACAATAAAAACATATATGGAACAGAATAATGAGCGAAGATTTAAAATGGAATGAACCACCAACTCAATACTCAAAAAGAAAAGGAGAGCCAATAGAAGAGGAAGACATTCCTTGTGGTTGTGAAGGAAGTTGGGGTAGTGGTGAAAGTCAAGATGATATCTTTCATAAAAGAACTATATATCCTTTTAACCATGTCTATCATTCTGAAAGTGGTCATTTTGTAGAAATAGACGATAACAAAGAAAGTGAAAGAATATCAATTAACCACCGAACTGGTTCTTTTGTAGAATTTCATCCAAATGGAGATAGAGTAGATAAAATAGTCAGAGATTCTTATCAATCTATTTTTCGTGATAGTAGAGTTCATGTTTCTGGGTATTCTGAAGTCACTATAGACAAAGGAATGAAAATATTAGTAAATTCAGGAGAAAACGAAAATACAGAAGAGGAATCTTTAAATTTTGATATTCATGTGGGTAAAAATGCAAATATAAACATCTATGTTGAAAAGGGGGACTTAAACGTAACTCTTGAAGAAGGGAATTCAAATATCTTAGTAAAAGAAGGCGATGTAAATTTAAGACAAGAAGATGGTAATTACAAGCAATATGTTAACGGGGATTATAGATTACATGTAACAGGAAGAAGAGAAACAATAATAGAACAAGATGATATTTGTAAAATACAGAGATCAAGAGCAACAACCATAGAAGGTGAGTTAGATTATTTGGAAATGACTAATGATAATGGACATTTTGAAAAGGTTGGCACACAAGAATCAAAACGAATGTCTAAAAATATAACAACCAGTTCTCTAAATAATATTTCAAGAACAGAAGAACAAACAGTAATAGAAACCACAGATCCTGATTTAGGAAATTTGACAATATCTTCTTGTGCAAATATGTCTTTTTCTTCTGGTTGGAATCCTAAAACAAAATCAAAATCTTCTAACGTAGATCCAAAAATGTATTTTTTTGCTAATGAAAACCCAAGATTCAGAACAGGAGGAGAAATATGGTTTTCTACAGACAGACACTTGAATTTTGTTTCAGGAGAAAACACATATTTTGATGTCAAAGGCGACCAATTACATGTAAAAACAGGATTACTTTTAACACAATGGAGACAAGAAAAACCACCAGTCCCACAAGTATTGACTTTAAATTCTGTTTTTTCTTCTTTTATAAATTATGAAAAAATAATAACCGAAGGTTTTACAAACATAAATATAGATACGCCATCTAGATAGAACTGGAGTTGCCTTGCAAAATCTAATTTCAAACTTACAAGAACATTTAAATTTTATTATATTAAGTTTTGTTTTGATTTTAGCATCATTTTTAAAAGATATTTTATATAAAATTTTAAATAAATTAAAAATATTAAAAGAAATGAATATTGAGAAAGTGATAAAGGGACACAATTCTATAAACGAAATTTTATCAGAAATAAGATCAAAAACAGAATCAGCAAGAACATCTATTATACAGTTTCACAACGGAGATTATTACTCAAACGGAACTCCTATTGTTAAATTTTCAATGGGTTATGAATCTTGTTCATTGGGAGTGTCTTCTCATATAAACGAAACAAAAGATTATCTACTTTCCAATTATAGTGGTATTGAAGAAGCCATAGAAAATAAAAATACAATAATAAACACCCATGAATTGAAAAATACAAATTTTAAGTCGTTTTTATTAGAAAAAAATACCATAACTTTTTATTCTTTTCCTATAAGATCACACAAAAATCACGGAAATATTATTGGTATTTTTTTTATAGAATGGTGTTCTAAAGATAAAATAAAAAATATAAATATAAGTAATATAGAAAATATGTGTAATAAATATTGTGGAATATTACAAAACTTAATAAACAAAGAAAAATGAGAAAAACATTAAAAATAACAGATTTGTCCTTTGACTTTAGAGCACATCCTTCTTCTGGAAATTTGGTTCTAGTAGAAGACAAAAAAGCAATAAACCAATCAATAAAAACTTTAATATTTTTAAATTTAAAAGACAAATTTTACAACATTGATAATACAGTTGGAATAAATGATTATTTGTTTGAGAATATGTCCATAGTAGACGCGGATAAATTAAAAGAAAATATAAAAAATATTCTTATGAAATATGAGCCAAGAATAGAAGTGGATAATGTTTATATTTTATATAACGAAACTTTAAATTCTATAACAGTAGACATAGTTTACAGTATAATAGCAGAAGATGAACTAAATTCTTTAACTTTAAATTTTGGTACAAGTAAATGAATAACAAAATATCCATAACAAAAACAGATTTTTCTGGTATTAAGCAAAATTTAATAGAATTTCTAAAAACACAAGAAGAATTCAATTCTTTTAATTTTGAAGGTTCTGCTTTAAATGTTCTTATGGATATTTTAGCTTATAATACATTTTATAATGCTTATTATAATAATATAACTGTTAATGAAATGTTTATGAGTAGTGCTTCGAAAAGATCTTCTATCATATCTTTAGCTAAGCATTTTGGTTATTTTCCAAGAACAATAACAGCATCTACTTGTGTTGTTGAAATAAAAACAAACATAAGCAATAGTAATAATTATTATATACCAAAGTATACTACTTTTATAACAAATTTAAATAATATAACATATCCTTTCGTTGTAATGAATGATGTTTATTTCACAAACAACGAAGAAGAAAATTACAGAACATCTGGGCCTGTTATTTTAAAACAAGGAAAGTTAAAAAAATATTCATTTGTATATGACTATAATAATTTTAATAAAAAATTTATAATACCATATTCAAATGTTGACTCTTCTACCTTAGTAGTAAAAGTACAACCAGATCCATATTCTACAGAAGAGATATTATTTAAAAAAGTAAGTGATATAACAAAAACAACAGATACTGATAATGTATATTTTCTTCAACAAACAGAAGATGATAAATTAGAAATATTTTTCGGTGATGATGTTTTTGGTAAAAAATTACAAGATTCTAGTATAATAAGAATAGAAATATTGCAAACAGAAGGAAAAAGTGCGAATGATATAGGAACAAACAATTCTTCTAGCACTTTCAATATTAGCCAATCTGATTTTTCATCTTTTTCTGGTGAAACCGTAAGCCTTGAAACATTCACGATAGAAGTATTACAGCCTTCTCATGGTGGGACTGATAGAGAATCCAATGACAGTATAAAAATAAATTCAACAAGAACTTATACTAGTTCAGAAAGAGCAGTCACAAAGGACGACTATAAAAATATTATACTAAGAGACAATCCTGAAATAGGAGATGTAATTGTATGGGGAGGAGAAGAAAACGAACCCCCCGATTATGGAAAAGTTTTCTTATCTGTTAAACCAATTTCCGATTCTTCTTTGTCGGAAATAGAAAAAAATAATATAATATCAAATTTAATAAACAACAGAAATATAGTTGGTGTTAGATTAGAAATAGTAGATCCAAATGTCATATATTTAAATATAGAAATATCAGTTAATATAGATCCTATTGTAATATCAAATACAACAAACATTCAAACATTGATAAGAGAAAATGTAATTGATTTTTTTGTTGATAATTTGAAAAAATTTGATAAAGATTATTATAATTCTGAACTTGTAGAAAAAATACAAAACATAGATCCTTCAATTATTTCTAATACTATTAAAATTAAATTAAGTAAAGAATTTTTTCCAAATCTAGGAGTTCAGAAAAATTATCTAATAGAATTTGATAATTCTATAACAAATTTAAAAAGCAATGCTTTCGGTTACAACGATATAACACAAACACCAAGAAATTGTATGATAGAAGATGATGGTATGGGCAATATTGGTTTGTTTTATATGTTAACAAATGAAAAAGTTTATATTAACAAAAAAATTGGCACTATAAATTATAAAACAGGAAAAGTAGAATTGCAAAACTTTAAACCAGAATTTTTTATTAATAATTTACCGATAATTATAGAATGTGTACCAACAGAAGAAGATGTTGTTGCAAAAAGAAAAACAGTTTTGGATTTTGATGAAAATTCAAACGATTCCATAAAAATAAACGAAACATATATTCCATATAAGAACAAATAAAAATGATTACTATTTCAGTTAAAAATCCAAAAAATGAAACAACAATTTTTAACCAAAATATATTTTTAAGTTATGAAATTACAGGAATAGACAATAATTATAATAATATTGTTTTTTTAATAAACAATAAAAGATACACAAAAAAATCATATAAAGATTCTTTTTTGATAGAAAACGTCAAAGAAGGAAAAAATAAAATAATATATTATGCTATAAATAAAAATAATTCAAAATTAAAATACACAGAAAATACATTATATTTTAATTTTTTAAATATAAATGTACCAGAAAAAACAAATTTATCAACTTTAATTGATTCTACTATACCTATTTTTATACAAGAAGATTATCAAAGTTTTGTAAATTTTATTAGAAAATATTACAAATTTTTAGAAAAATCTAATAATCCTTTTCTTGTTCCTTATAAACAAAATGATTTTTCTGATGTTGATACAACAATCGATTACTTTGTCTTAGATTTTTATAAACAATTTATGCCAGATTTTCCTGAAAATCTGGCTGTTGATACAGTTACAAAATCACAAATAAATAAAAAAACACTAATTAAAAATATTAAAAAGTTTTACGATTCTAAAGGAACTTTTGATTCTTATAGATTTTTATTCCGTATTCTTTTCGACACTAAAGTAGATATTTATTATCCCAGAGAAAGAATAATAAAAGCATCCAATTCTGATTGGATATCAAAAACAAGTATAAAAATATATTATAATGATATTAATTTAACTAAAAAGTTATTAAATAAAGAAATATATCAGTTAGATCAAAATAATAATTTTATTGTAAAAGCAAAAATAAAAAATATTGAATTTTATTCAATAGATCAATATAAAATTGCAGAATTATTTTTTGATTATTATAGCGGCAATTTTGATCATAACAAAAAAATACAAAGCAATGTTGATATATTGGGTAGTATAGAAAATATTAGTTTTGATATGGTACAATGTCCCAGTGAAATTGAAATTGTTACAACAGGTTATAACTATAGAATAAATGATTTTGTTTATTTAAATCCTGTTGAATATGTCTCTGTTGATGGTGTTTTATATGGTCAATTAGACTTTGATTCTTGGACAGAATCAGAATTAAATGTTGGCTCAATAGATGGACAAGTATTGTCAGAATATATAAATACATTACCAGAAAACGATGATAATTTTTACCAAGTTGATGGGTTGACATTTAAACCTTTTACTCAAGATTTTTGGACATTTACTTCTAACGATTTTGGTTTTAATTTTAATATTCCAGGAGAAGTAAAAACAAAAGGAAAAGGGTTTGTTGGAAGGGTGAGTCGAGTAGATGAAAAAGGTAGAATCCTAAAAATAGATATAATTGATTTTGGTTTTAATTATGAAAAACAAGCAAGAAATTTATATCATGTTAAAGTAGAATCCCAAAAAGGAAAAGGATTTGAGGGATATGTCAATGTCAATACTGTTTGTAACTATCCTCCATATTTTAACACAGATAAAGGAAGATTAAATACAACAAAAATTTTACAAGATAATTATTATTATCAATCACATTCCTATGAGTTATTGTCTGAAATAAATATAAATAATTATGAAAAAAATGTTAAAAAATTAGTACACCCATCTGGGTATAAATTGTTCGGAAAAAGTGTAGTTAATAAAAGCAATAAAGCAAATACAAGTATTATTTCTAATGTAGTTTTAACGTAATAAAAGAGAAAAAATGGTCAATTTAAAAAATAATTTAAAAAATAATATTGCGTTTTCTTTTTTAGAAGAATTGAAAAAAGAAAATAATTATATTTTTATCAGTAATAATACAAATAATAGTTCCGATTTAATTGATTCTTTCTATGAAGAAAATAATACAAAAAAATCAATAATATCATATTATAAAATAAATGAAAATGATATTGCATTGGGAATAAAAAGAATAAATTGGGAACAAGGAACAATATACGAAGAATACAATGACAGAATTAACAATGAAAATTTTTATGTTGTAAATTATGTACAGAACAATTATAGAGTTTATAAATGCTTAAATAATAATAATAATGCAACATCTTTAATATCACCAACCACTAATAATATTTTAGAACAACAATTGAGTGATGGTTATGTGTGGAAATTTATGTATCAGATACCAGAATTTTTTGAAAAATTCATAACAGATGATTACATTCCAATTCCTGTTTTAGAAGAAAATTCATATGTGGATGAAAGATCTTTACAACTAAATGTTGAAAACAACGCAAAAGAAGGACCAATAAACGAAATAAATATAAAAACTTCAGAAAATAATACTAATTTATTTTCAAAAAATGATATAATTAATACAAATTTTGAATTAGACGAAATGACCGTTTTAGGAACAGAATACGACAATTCAACACAAAACTATAAAGTAACAGTTTATTTAAATTCAAATACCAGTGTTTTTAATTTAAGTTCAGATAATGATTATTATAACAATAATTATATAATATTATTTAATACAATACAAGAAGGAATTTTACTAGCAACCATTACTGACTATAGTGTTAATTTAAATACAAAAATTGCTACAATTACTTTTAGTTCTATATCCGGTTCTTTTTCTTCTATAACATCAAATACAAAATATTCAATATTACCAAAAATAAAAGTAAACGGAGACGGAAACGGAGAAATATTAGCATATCCTGTTTTTACTGATAATATTCTAAACAATATAGAAGTTATAGAAACAGGATCAAATTACACCAAAGCAGAAGCAAAATTTCTGTTAACTAGTCCTTACATACTAGAACCAATCATATCACCAAATGATGGACACGGAAAAAATGCTATAAACGAATTAAATTGTAAAACTGTTTTAGTTAATAAAAAAATAGATAAACATAAACAATCGGTTTCTTCTGAAAATAAATATTTTTTTGGAAATTCAAGTTTTTTTAGTCAATATGGTATAATTAAAAATTTAAAAACAAAAAATAATGATATTATAAAAAATAATTTTCCAATAAATGAAATAACATTATTAAAATCAGATTCGTTTTTGGAATTGATCATAGATGATTTTTATATCGATTATTTTAGTGTTAATGATATAATTACAATTGGATCTGCCTACAAAAAGAAC
>Ga0070751_1001117_pt1 | contig 16089 bp, 18 predicted proteins | sample VirMetDEL_Aug_28_FD_78514 | JGI IMG/M metagenome (GOLD analysis project Ga0070751, IMG submission 78514) | Aqueous microbial communities from the Delaware River and Bay under freshwater to marine salinity gradient to study organic matter... | ecosystem: Environmental > Aquatic > Marine > Coastal...
GACCCGAAATATTGCGACGTCATCATAAAGCGCTGGGAAGACTACACCGGCGAAACGGCGGTCTTGCTGGATGAGTGACTGGCAATCCTACCTCGCCAAACTCCGCGACGACCCGGCGTTATTCGTCACGCAGGTCATCGGCGCAACGCCGCAACGCTGGCAAAAGCGCGCCCTCGAAAACCTCCGCGACAACGACCGCGTCGCCGTCAAATCCGGCCACGGCGTCGGCAAAACGGCTTTCTTGTCGTGGGCCATTCTGTGGTTTCTCTCGACCCGCTACCCCGTCAAAGTCGCCGTCACCGCGAACACCGCGAGTCAGCTTAACGATGTTTTGTGGTCCGAAATCCGCAAATGGCACGGCCGCATGAACGACGCGTTCGCCAGTCAGCTCGAAATCAAATCCGACAAAATCACGCTCGTCGGCGGCGAAGACAGCTTTGCCGTGGCTCGAACCGCCCGCCGCGACCAGCCCGAAGCGCTGGCAGGTTTTCACGCCGACAATATGCTGTTTGTCGTGGATGAAGCCTCCGGCGTGCCGGAAATCATCTTCGAGACGGCCCAGGGCGCGCTGTCCACCGAGGGCGCAAAGATCATCATGGTGGGCAACCCGACCCGCGCGCAGGGCTATTTCTTCGACGCGTTCAACAAGAATGCAGACCGCTGGGCCAAGCAAACCGTCAGCTCCGAAGACGCCGATTACGTGCAAGACGCCTTCATCGCGGACATGGCCTCCCAATACGGAGACGAGAGCAACGCCTACCGTGTTCGCGTATTAGGAGAATTCCCAACTGGCGACAGCGACAGCCTGATCCCGCGCCACCTTGTCGAAGCGGCGCGCGACCGCGACGTCGAACCGACGCTCGGCATCAAGACGGTTTGGGGTCTCGACGTGGCGCGCTTTGGGTCAGACCGAACAGCACTGGCAAAACGGCGCGGCAACGAATTGGTCGAGCCGGTCAAGTCGTGGCAAGACCTCGACACCATGCAGGTCGTGGGCCGCGTGATACAGGAATACGACGCCACGCCATACGACGATCGGCCAAGCGAAATCCTGATTGACGTGATTGGTTTGGGCGCTGGCGTGGTCGACCGTTTGCGCGAAATCGACCTCGGCCCGCAAGTCCGCGGAGTTAACGTCTCAGAAAGTCCCGCAATGGCCAGTAAGTACGCCAAACTGCGTGATGAATTGTGGGGTAAAACGCGCGCCTTTTTTGAGGAACGCGACTGCACGATCCCCGACGACGAAAAGCTGATCGCCGAGCTGACCGCGCCGACTTTCACGTTTCTCAGCACTGGCAAAATGAAGGTCGAAGGCAAAGACGAGATGAAACGCCGGGGGCTGAAATCGCCTGACTTGGCTGACGCGTTCGTTTTGACCTTTGCCGGCCAAGCCGCCCGCGCCGGGTCTGCGGCTGGGTATCGCTACGCCAAAACGATTGGATACGATGATAGCTGGATCGTCTGACCTGCCCGCTTGGGCGCGCATTGATTACAAATTCTATTTTGTCGGCGAGAACGGCGACCGGGCTTGCGTGGGTGACAGTGGGTCAACTCAAAGCCTCGACCGCGACCAGCTCAAAGAACGCGCGCTGCTGTGCCGCGACAAGCTCGCCGAGCGCTTCAAGCAGAAATTCCGCACCATGCGGCCCGAGGAGGTCGAGCAGTACATTGCAGACCAAAAGGCCGCTGGTTTGGCAAAGCCCGCTCAAAATGTTAAAAAACTGACAACAAATCAGTAAAGCGGGTGAATACCATGCCGAGCCACTACGCCAACAAGGCCAAAAAGACCGGATCCAAAAAGATGCCACGCCAGCGCAAGACGCCGGGCGTCAACATGAAAAAGGGCAAATACTGCAAGTGAACCGACAGGTCATCTTTCATATGCCAAAACGCGAGCCGCGCCTGATCCGCAAAAAAGCGGAGCCTGAGCCGGTCGCCGAAAAGCCAAAGCGCAAGCGCGGCAGACCCCGCAAAACGGAACAAACGAAATGATGGATAACAGCGAAATCCGCGCGCGTCTCAGCGCCGAAATTGACGCGGCTGTGGGTTACGCTGACAGCCAGCTCTCAGAGGATCGCATCGAAGCGACCGAATACTACCTGGGCAAGCAGTTTAACACCGTTCCAGAAGGCAAAAGCTCGATCGTCGCGACCGAAGTTGCGGACGTGATTGAGTACATGATGCCGAGTCTGATGGAGGTGTTCATGCGCTCCGGCGAGGTGGTCCGGTTCCTGCCCCGGCATCCCGAGGATCAGCCCAAAGCCGAAGCCGCGACCATGTTGGTCAACAGCATTTTCCAAAGCCAGAATAACGGCTTTACGATCCTGCACGACTTCATCAAAGACGCGCTGCTTTACAAATGCGGCGTGCTGAAGTGCTACTATGACACCGACGTCAGCTACACGACTGAGCAATATCAAGGCCTGACCGAATTCGACGTTGCATCGCTTACGGCTGACGATGACGTCGAAATGCTGCAGTCAACCAGCGTCGACGTGACCGCGCCAGGCGAGGAACCGATTTTCGAATCCTTCGACGTATCGCTGCGCCGCGCCAAGCGGACAAGCCGGATCAAGATCGACAACATTGCGCCCGAAGACTTCCTGTTTTCGCCGCAAGCCACAAGCATCGAAGACGCCAGCTTTGTCGCGCACCGCACTTACATGACCGTGGGCGAGCTGATCGCGCAGGGCTATGACCGCGAGGAAGTCGAAGCGCGTGTCGGCTTGGGTGAAGGCTGGGACGAGCAAGAAACGCAGGTTCGCCACGAGGACGTCGACGGCGGCAACGACCAAAACTACGCCATGCGCCAAAACGAACTGGTGCGCGTGGTTGAGGGCTACATGCCGCTGGACATGCACGACACCGGCATTTCGACGCTGCACCGCGTGCTGGCGATTGGGCAGGATAACTACGTTCTGGACGTCGAGCCTGTAGACCGTGCGCCATTCGTTTGCGCCAGCCCGATCCGCGTGCCGCATCGCTTGGTCGGCCGCAGCGTCGCGGAAATGGTGACGGACATTCAGCGCATCAAATCCACGGCCCTGCGCGGCGTGCTGGACAACCTCTATCTGACCAACGATCAGCGCACCGCCGTTGTCGAAGGCCGCGTAAACCTTGACGACATGCTGCAATCACGCCCCGGCGGGATCGTCCGCATGGACGCGCCTGGCATGGTGCAACCCCTGCCCGTTCCGCAAGTCGGCGCGCAAGGCATGTCGATTTTGTCCTACATGGACGAGGTTCGCGACACCCGCACGGGCTTCAGCAAGGCGTCAATGGGCCTCGATCCCGACGCGCTGCAATCGACGACTGCCGCTGCCGTAAACGCCACCATTCAAGGCGGTCAGGCTAAGGTCTTGATGATCGCGCGCACCTTGGCCGAAACCGGCATGCGTCCGCTTGCACAGCTTTTGCTCGCCTTGGCAATCAAGCACCTTGACCAGCCCCAAAGCATCCGCGTCGGCGGTGATATGTTCCAGCAAATCGACCCGTCGCTGATTGACGCTGATTTCGACGTTGATATTGACGTGGGCCTTGGGTCAGGCCGCGATGCCGAGCGCAGCATGGCACTGCAACAGATCGCCCAAATCCAGCGCGATATTCTGCAGCAGCTTGGGCTAAACAACCCGGTCGTCTCGGTCGAGCAATACCTCGAAAGCGTCAAGCGCGTCGCCAGTCTGGCGGGCATCAAAGACGTCGACACGATGTTTGCAACGCCCGAACAGATCGCCGCCTATCGCGACGCCGAGGCGCAGCAGCCGCCGCAGGAAGACCCCGAGATCATCCAAAAGCGCATGGAATTCGACGCCGACCTGCAGTTACGCCGAGAAAAGCAACAGGCAGACATCGCGCTCGAAACCGAACGTCTCCGAGCGACCCTTGATTTGAAGCGCCAAGAAATGGCCGTCGAACTTGAACTGCGCCGCGCCAAACTGGCGATGGGTGACACGGGCGTTTCGACCAACATTCCTGGAGCGGTATGACCGAGGCCGAATTTGTTGCCGGGGCGCAGCAATTAATCAACAGCCCGTTTTGGGCCGAGCTGGAAAAGCAGATGCGGGCCAAGGCGCTCGCTCGCTTTGAGGCCAGCGCCGAAGACGACGACCAAACGCGCCGCGAGGCACATGCGCAGATCACAGCAATCAAATCCATCCGACGCGAATGCGAAAACCGTATTTCTAAATTTGAGCATGATCGAAAGGCGATCTAATGTCAGACCAAACACCCTTGAGCATCACCGAGGCGCTGGACTTAATTCGGTCGGCGACGCCTGATGCGCCAGAGACGGACCCAGCACCGACACAACCAGGCCCGGAAGCAGAGGCAGTCGAACCGCAGGAAGTGGCGGCAGATGAGCCAGCGGAGGCTGACGCGCCGGATGAAGTCGCTGCGGACGCTGGCGAAGAAATTGAGGCTGAAGCCGAGGAAATCGAAACCGAAGCCGAGCCAGATGCCGAACCCGAAATGATCGAAATTCCCCAAACGCTGCGCCAAAACGAGGCGGGCGAATGGGAGATGATGGTCAAGGTGGACGGTCAGGAACATTATGTGAGTCTTGACGAAATCCGCGAAAACCATCAAAAGAAAGAAGCAGCCGACCGCCGTTTTCAGGAAGCCTCCACCAAGGCCAAGGAAAACCGCGAGAAACAGGCTCAGATAAATGCGCAGTTGCAAGCCTACCAAGACAGCTTGATGGCGATGCAACAGGAACTTCACGCCGTCCAAGCCGCCAGCCAGCTCACACCGGAGCAAGAGGCACAGCTCGCCGACGCGGACCCCAAAGCGCTACTTCAGATCAAAGAGTTGCAAAAAGCCCGCGAGGAAAAAATCGCTGAGCTTCAGCAGCAGCAAATGGCCGCTCGCCAGCAAGAGGTCCAATTCCAGGCCCAGCGCGCGATGGAGCTTTTGCCCGAATGGTCTGACCCCGAGACCCTAAACCGCGAACGCGAAGGTATCGTCCAGACGGCCTTGCACGCTGGTTTTACTCAAGACGAGATTATGAACGACATCACCGACGCCCGGCTTTTGCCCGTGTTTTTGAACGCATGGAAATACGAGCAAATGCAGAAAGGCCAAAGCCAAGCCAAGGCCAAGCGCGTCCATCCGAAAAAAGTCGTTCGCAAAAAAGCCCCGGTTGCAGCCGAGCCGACAAAGCAAAAGCGACAGCGCGAAGCCATGTCGAAGCTCAGCAAGACCGGAAAATTAGACGACGCTCTGGAGGTGCTGCTTAGCCGCCGGGGCTAAAGCAAAGGACCACGAGCAATGGCTCAGTTTACCACTTCGACCGCTATCGGTCAGCGCGAAGACCTTTCCGACGTCATCAGCCGGATTGATCCCGACGAAACCCCAGTGCTGACCGCACTGAAAAAATCCACCAAGAACGCCATTCTTTTTGATTGGCAGGTTCAGGAATTGGCTGCTGCTGCCGCTAACGCTCAAGGCGAAGGCGACACGATCAACAGCTACAACCACACGCCAACCACCCGCCTGCAGAACCAGCACCAGATCGCTTACAAAGCGTTCAGCGTGTCTGATTCGATGGACGCGGTTGACACCGCTGGTCGCCAGCGTGAGTCCGATTATCAAGCGCTTCTCAAGGGTATTGAGCTGCGCCGCGATATTGAATTCACCCTGACCAACGATCAGGCAAAGTCGACCTCTGGCAATCGCAAAGCCGGCACTCTGTCCAGCTTCATCGCCAATACGTCACTGGGCGCTTCCCCGACCAAAACCGGCAGCTTCGCAGCAGACGGCTCCGACCTGCCTGTTGACGATGCTGCAACCGACACCACCCCGGCTGATGGCGTGGCTGATGACTGGGGTACGCCTCGCGATCTGTCCGTCGCACTGATCGAGGACATGATGCAGGCCGCTTACCAGGACGGCGGCAATCCGTCTCTGATGGTTATGGCCCCGTTCCAGAAGCGTCAGTTCTCTGAAGCGACCATTACCTCGGGCGGCACCAGCACCGTGACCAACCAGGTCAACATGACGGCAACCAAAGCGGCTGCGGCTGTGGGTTCCGTTTCGGTCTACCTGTCCGACTTTGGCCAGCTCGAAACGGTTGTTGATCGCTTTATGCCAGCCGAGCGCGTTTACCTGCTTGATCCAGAATATGCCGAATACACGACCCTGCCGGGCCGTAACTTCGTCAAGCAAGACCTGGCGAAAGAGGGCGACAGCACTCGCGGCTACGTCCTGTCTGAGTTCTCGCTCGCAGTGACCGCGCCAAAGGCGCACGCGGCGATTTACGCTCTGACGACTTCCTAAACCGAAGTAATGATCGGGGCGGCTTTTGGGTCGCCCCTTTCGCAACGAGGGGCAGGACATGACGACGAAAACGCTAAGCGAAACTACCGACAAAAAGACGGTAGCGCAGTTTGACGACAAGGGTTTCGTTACCGACATTTTCTCGGTCCACAAGGCCGACAAGCTGCTGCAGGCCAACCGGGACAAGCGAAACGCCGAACAGCAGTCAATGATCGGCAACACGCAGCGCCATATGAAGCACGTCGCGGACATCCCGCAGGCGCTTTATTGGGACTTGGTCAAAAAGCACGGCACGCCGCGCGATAACCCGCGTTTCTGGAAAGCGTGGCTGAACGATTACGACAATCGGTTTTTCCGAACGAGTGAGGGCGCGGTTTGATGGATAACTACACCGAGCTAAAAGCCTTCATCGCTGACTTTTTGGCACGAGACGATCTGACCACGCAGATCCCGACTTTTGTCAGCCTTGCGGAGCAACGCATGAGCCGCGAGCTTCAAATCGCCTTGCTGGAAGCTACTGCGCAAATTGCTGTTTCGGCCAACGCCTCAACTGCTGACCTGCCGACAGACCTCCGCAGCATCCGCGAAGTGGCGATGATAGACGCAGACAACGACCGCACGGTTTTGGAGTACGTCACGCCGAGCCAGTGGAACACGCGCGACCAAGACGCCAACCAGACAAAGACGGAGTTTTATACGGTTGTCGCCAATCAAATAAAGCTCATGGCAACGCCCAGCGCGGCAATCACATTGGAGATTACCTACAACGGCGGCGTCGCTGCACTTTCAGACGCAGCGCCGACCAACACCATGCTGACCCGTCACGGCGACGCCTATCTGCATGGGTCGCTGAAACAGGCCTTCGACTTCCTGCAGGACGAGCAGCGGTCAATTTATCACGACGCGCAATTCACCCGCTGCCTTGCCGAGATTGACCGCGACAGCGACAAGCAGCGCTTTGGTAACGACCTGCAAGTCCGCCGGTCCACACCAACGAGGGCTTACTGACCATGCCGTTTGATTTTGGCCCGTGGCTACCCGATCAGCCTTCGCTCAACAATCCTGGCGTTCAGGTATTGCTGAATGGCTTCCCAGCCGCGCGTGGGTTCTCTGCGGTGCCAAATGCAACAGCAACGACCTCGCCGCAGCAAGTCGTGGGCAACCCAGCGGCAGAGACGCCGATCCCCGAAATCGTTGGCGTTTACTCGACGCTTGAGGTTGCCGCCAGCAGCATAGACGTGCGCACGTACATCGGCACCTCGACCCGGCTGCTGAAATACGACACGCTGCAAAATAAGTTTTCTCAGTTTACGACCAGCGACCCGACCTACACGTCGATCCCGCGTTGGCAATTTGTCGAATTCGCCACCACGGGCGGCACGCGTCACATCTACGCCGCTGGCGGCACGTCGGTCGTTCTGCAGCGTTTCAACAGCGATGGCACCACCGCCCCGGCGGCAGTCTCAGGCGCGCCAAATCCGACGCACCTTTGCGTTGTCGGGCGGTTTGTTGTCTGCGCAAACACGGCAAACAGCCAAGCCGAAGTCAGATGGTCCGCGATTGATGATGGCGGCAGTTGGTCCATTGGGACGAACCAGTCAGACAGCCAGATCATCGGCGACGCTACCGAGATCACCGGATTGGCTGGGGGCGAGACAGGCACAATTTTGACCCGCGAGGGCGTGCATCGGATGTCCTACGTCGGCGCGCCTTTGGTCTTTACTTTTGATAAGGTCAGCAACCAAGGCTGCGACTTCCCTGGCAGCGTGGCGTCACGATCTGCCGACGAGGTCTACTTCCTGTCCGAAGACGGGTTCCAGCGTTATGCTGGCGGGACCGTGCAAAACATCGGCGCGCAGCGCGTCAACGATTTCTTTTTCCGCGACTTCAACCGCGAGCGCGCCTCTGAAATTTCTTGCGTCATTGATCCGGTGCGCAGTCTGGTGGTCTGGTCATACGCGTCGCAATCAAGCGCCAGCGAAAACGACAGCTTGATCGTTTACGATTACGTTCTCGACCGCTGGGGCCTAGCCCGCATTGCTCACACGACAATCGGCACCTTGCGTCTGCCCGGCCGCAGCTTGGAAAGTCTGGACGAACTGCTTGAGCCTGCCGACATCCGCACGCGCGCGGGCGCAACGATCCTTGACCGATCTGGGGCGACCATTTTCCTGCGCGCAGCCGAGGGCATAGACAGCCTGACCGTGTCATTTGACAGCGCGGCTTATCAGGGCGGCGCGTCAATCCTTGCGCTGTCCCAAACAACGGACGATGGCACGGTTCTTTCTACTCTGTCCGGCAATGCCTTGGATCTGACGATCCAGACCGGCGAGCAGGAAGCCATAGAAAACCGATACACGCTTGTGCGCGGCGTCTACCCGCACATTGATGGCGCAGGTCCGGTGGTTTCTTGCGCAGTCAGCGGCCGAACCCGCCAGGTCGACAGCCAAATCTTCGGCCCGTTCTCCACGCTCAATGACAGCAACAAAGTGCCGCTGCGAAAATCCGGCCGCTACTTTGCTTTGAAATTTACGGCCTCCGGCAACTGGACCCAAGCGCACGGCTTCAGTTACGACGCGACACCGCAGGGTCGCCGATGACGTTACAGGCCAACAAACTGCCACCACAAGGCGGTCAGCCGCGCGAGGTTGCCACGGCCGTCAACCAAGCATTAGACGGTAAATTGGCCTGCGTCCGAACGGCGGCAATCTCTGCAAGCCAAACCAGCCTGACAGTTACCGACAGCCAAGTATCTGAAAACTCTGCCGTCTTGATTGTCCCGAATAATTCTGACGCTGCAAATGCGACCGTCACGATCAGCGACGGCCAGTTTGTCGTTTCTTTTTCTCCCGCAGCAAGCGCCGGCACGCTGACCTATGTTGTCTTGGGTTAGCCGCCCGGCTTCCGAGGTGCCATGTCTAGGAAAAACCCAAAGACGCCGCGTTCGCGCTCTCGCCGCCGTGCCGAACAATTCGAAATCATGCCGATCAGGCCCGATCTGCTGCCCGCAGTGTGGGAACACGTCGCGCCGCACCTAAGCGCTGCCGTCGATCAAAGCGAGGGCTTGCTAAGCCTTGATGACGTTGCCGAGGCCGCACTTACCGGCGAAATGTTGGTGTGGCTTGTATCTCAGCCGAAAATCGGTAAAATCACCGCAGCGTTCACAACACGCTTCATTGCCTACCCCGCGAAAAGCGCTCTCGCCGTCGACCTGGTCGGTGGCTCGGAGCTAAGTCGCTGGCACAGGATGGCGCTCTCCAAAATCACAGAATATGCACGGTCAATCGGCTGCGACCACCTTGAGGGGTATGGGCGCGCTGCTTGGGGTCGGATCCTCAAAAACGATGGTTGGCGGACTGCATATCAAGCCTATTACCGAGACCTGTAAATGTCATTTAGAAACAAACGCACGGGCGCGTTCCAGCCATTCGGCGGCCTGTTCAGCACAGAGAAGACCAGCGGCGTAACGCGGGAAGCGCCGGCGTTTGTGCAGAACCAGACGCGAGCCACAATGAACCTCGCGCGGAACGTGCCGTTTCAGCCCATTCGGCCAACCGTCGCGCCCTTCAGTCAGGACCAAAAAGAATTTTTCAGCACGGCTCGCGACTACGCGCGCAGCGCCATGAACCGCCAAGCGCCGACAATCGACGTTTCGCCAATCCGAGACCAGCTCGGCCGCACCGTTGACACGAGCCGCGTGACCGACCTGATCGGCGACCGCGCGGATCTGAGCGGCGTTTTGGGGATGGTTGGTCGCCGGGTCGATACAAGCGGCCTGCGCGGCATGCTGGGCGAACGCGCCGACACAAGCGCGCTCGGCAACATCATGGGCCAGCGCATTGACACGACCGGCCTAGAAGGCGCTGCGGCTCAAGCGGTCAGCACCGACGAACTCGGCGGGCTGATGGGCCAACAAAACGTCGCACGTGACATTTACGGCGATTTCACCACGCGCGAAGTCACACCCTACTTGCAGACGCAAATTGGAGACGCGACCGACCGCGCGCTACAAAACGTCAGCAGCCTTTACGCCAACAGCGGGCGGCTTGGGTCAACGGCCTTCGCCGACGCGGCCGCTCGTGGCGTGACAAACGCTTCGGCCCCTATCCTGCAAGCACAAGCCAACGCCGACGCGGCTCGACAGCTCCAAGCCGCCGGCCTGCTGGGTCAGGCGTTTGAGGCAGATCGCGCCGCAGACATTGGCATCGCAGACCGCCGCGCAGCGATCCAAGCGACCAACTTCGGCCGACAGTTGCAAGGCCAAGGACTGCTCGCGAACCTTGCGCAACAGGGCATGGCGCGCGATGCGAGCATTGCCGGTCAAATGGCGTCCTTTAACGAGTCCGGTCTTGCCCGTGACGCGGCGTTGCAAGGTCAGATCGCGAACTACAGCGCGCAAGACTTGGCGCGGGATATGGCGGCTAATCAGTTTGCCGCGCAGATGCAAAACGCTGCGATCGGCCGTGACGCCAATCTTGCACAGTCCGCCGCACAGTTTGATGCTGCCGATGCCGCCCGAGACGCCAACCTGGCTGGGCGACTGACGGCGGCTTCGCAGCAGCAAGCAATGCTCGCCCCGACCATGCAGCAGATGGACATGGCGAACATGGGCCTTCTGGCTCAGATCGGCGCGCAGCAGCAAGCACAGCAGCAGGCGCAAAACAACGCGCTTCTGCAATACCAGCAAATGCTCAACCAGGCGCAACAGCAGCGCTACAACAACATGGTCATGGCCAGCCAGCTTGGTGAGCCATACATCGGCCAATCCAGCTACGGCGACCAAGGCATGTTCAACACGGCGCTGGGCGCGGGCGCGACGCTGCTTGGCGGCGCTAAAGCGTTTAATCTGTTTGGGCTGTAAAGATGGATATTTTCACCGCGCCAACGCTGAACATGCTTGCCGCTCCGGCACCGATCAACACGACGCCGCTGATGCCGCCGGAGATCGTTGAGTACCTCAACAGCGGCGACGGCTACACGCGCGCCCGCATGAGCGATGGCAGTGTCCAAACGCTGCGAGGCACGCGCGCTGACCGCAACAACAACCCCGGCAACCTGACCGGCACGCTTGCAGGCGCACAGCGACGCGGCGCAATCGCCGTCGATCACGGCGGCAACTACGTTTTTCCGACCGTCGAGGCGGGCCGCAAGGCAATGGCCGAAATGGTCCTAAGCGAAAACGCAAACAAGAGCATCGGCGACATGATCGAATTCTATGCGCCAAAGCCCAAGCGCGACCCAGAAACGGGGGAGCTAATACCCGTGGAAAACGACCCAAACAACACAAACCGCTTTTATCCTGACCTCATCGCGGGCGCTGGGTTCAACCTAAACGACCGCGTTGGCTCGCTCGCCCCAGCGCAGCAGCAGGCTTTGCTTGGCGCAATGATGGGCGTTGAAGGCTACAGCGGCGCTCCGGCGGCTCAGCCTGTATCAATGCCGTTGCAGCAGCGCGCGCAAAACTCCGGCATCCTGCCCATGATCGGCGGCGGTGCGATGGCGGCAGCGCGCGGCTTTGACGATTTTGTTTTAGGCGGCGCGACCGGCTCGATGATTAATTCAGGCCACCGTTTGGCGGGCAGCATCGGGGACATGGTCGCGGTTGCTCGCGGCAACATGACCGAAGACGAAGCCCGCGACGCGTATATTGCGCGAAACGCCGCGCGCCCTACGCAAACCGACTTCCCGATATTTCCCGGCGCAGTTGGCAGATCCGTCCCTGCGATTGCAGCGGCCGGTAAAGCCGTGCCGAAAATGCTGCCCAAGACCGGGGCGCTGTTCGCTCCGCTGGCAACTGCGATCCCGACTGGCGGCGATGACGTCAGCGCCGATTTGGTCGCGCCGAAACCTACGCCAGCAAAAGCGTCTCAGAACTACGATGACGCCCCAATGCGCGAGGCGCGCAAAATTGGCTTGCTCGGCGATCCCGACGTGGCCGCAGCCGTAGCGCAAACGGCGTCGGCAGCAGTCGATAAAGTCGCGAGCAGCCCTAAAGAGCCAAAGCCGCTGACCAAAAGCGAGCGCAAGAAATTCAGCCCCGAGAGCCTTGGTCTGATCGCCTTCGGGCTGTCGCTGCTTGGTGGTTCTGACATTGATGACGCAATGCGGCTGGGCCTGCAGACCTACAACGGCTTCCAAGATCGCGAGGACAAGAAAGACCGCGAAAAGCGGATTGACGAGTTTATCAGCAAGCAAGACCCCGAAACGCAGGAGCTGATGCGGTTGCTGGGCGACGACATGGGCGCGATTGCAAACGTCGCGTTGGCGCAAAAAGAGCAGGACGCGGCTGTGGGCCAAAAAGCTGCGCTGATCGAGCGCGCCGCTGCTGTGACCGGACAAGACCCCGAGACGCTCGCGGCGCTTGACGCTGACCAGCTTAAAAACGCGATTAACGACACTGTCTTCGCCGACGCCGCTGGGCCAGACGGCAAAAAGTTTACTGCCAAGCAGCAACAGGCGGCAATGACGGCCCTGCAGATGAAGCAAGCGGGCCAGCAAATTATTGACCTATATACAGGCGACGATGCGATCCGCCCTGGCATGCAAGGTTATGGGCGAGGCTTAGCGTTCTCTCAGGCTGACAAGGTCAACCAAGCCAATGCTGCCATCGACCAATTCGTCGCGGCGTATCTGCCGTTCGTATCTGGCCAAGACGTTAAGGATTCTGAAGTTAGGCGCATTATAAACCTGATTAAGCCAAAGGGCGGCAGGGGCCAAGATCAAGCGAACATGGAACGCTTGCAGCGCATCATCACCTTGACCGACGCGGTCATCGCTCAATCTGGCGGCGCTTACGATTATCTTGTTCAAAACCCGGCAAGCTCGGGAATTAGCATCCCGTCACCTTACTCAAATCCTTATGGCGTCATCGCGCCGGGAGGGCAGTAAATGGCTAATTACCGAGTCATCGTCAACGGCGACGTTTATCAAGTCCCAAAGGCTAACGTCGGCAGTCAGGCAGAAGCCGAAGCCGCCGTCCGCGATTACATCAAAAACGTCGGCGGCGTGCAGCAGACAGGGCAGCGCAAATCGTCAACAAAAGTGCGCGACATTCTGGCCGGACTGACGCAAGGCGCTTCGCTCGGCGCGTCTGACGAAATCTTAGGCCGCGCGGAAAGTTTCATTCGCAACGTGCCAGCCGCGAACACGATTGAGCGCCGCCGCGACGATATACGCCAAGCAGCACAAAACAGCCCGCTCGCCTTCTTAGGCGCAGAAGTCGCCGGTTCTGTTATCCCGACGGCTTTGGCATTGCGCGCGACCAAGGGCAAGCAAGCCCCGGCGGCATCTAAGATCGGCGAGCTTGGGCAAAAGATCATGGCGAACCCTTACGGCCGCGCAGCAGCAGTCGGCGGCGCAGAGGGGGCAGTCGCCGGCTTCAACACCGGCGAAGGCGACGCAATGCAGCGCCTGCCTGGTGCAGCAGTCGGCGGCGCGCTGGGGGCTGGCCTTGGCAGCTTCGCGGAATTTGCGCAGCCTCGCATTTCTGAAAAGGCGATTGAGCTTGCGAAGAAATACGCAATTCCACTTTCGCCCGCGTCTTTGGGTGACAGCGGCAAGGCGCTCGAAATGGCTGCGCGACAGGTGCCGTTTGTCGGTGGGGAATTCCGCAAGCGCCGCGAAGAAACGCTCGACGCGTTCAACACGGCGGTTGTGAACGAGGTCTTAAAAGGCACAGGCCGCGCGGCGACGAAAATCTCGGCTGGCCGTGACGCCTACACCGAAGCCGCCGAGCAGGTGGGCAAGGCTTACGACGAAATCTTAGGCTCGGTTGACAGCATCCAACTCGGCGGCAGCTTGGTTGATCTTGCGTCCGAAGGTCTTGAGGGTCTGCCGAAAAAAGCTGTGAAGGCGATCAATAAACGCTTGAAGGCAATTGACGACCGGGCAAACAGCGCGGAGCCGATCAGCGGCAAAAAGTTTAAGGAAGTTGACTCGCTGTTGCGCGAGCTGATCGCGACTTATCAAAAAGGCGCATCAAACCCCGACCCGCTGACTAAGCTCGAAAGCGTTGATATTCGCGACGCCTTGATCGCTTTCCGCCAAGACATGCTGGACGCGGCTGGCGCTGCGGTTGGCGGCGACTTTGCGGCCCGTCTGCGCGGCGCGGATTTCGCTTACAAAAAGCTGCAGGTTTTGCGCAAGATTTCCGAGGGCCGAGGCACCGCAGAACGCTTCACGCCAAAGCAACTGCAGGCAGCGGTCAGCCAGCTCATGAGGAAAGAGGGCGACCAGGTCGCAAGAGGCACTGCGCCATTGCAGCAGCTCGCCGATCAGGCCGCAGACGAGCTTTCGGATCTGGAATACAGCACGGCCCGCGACAGCACCGTGGTGCGCTTATTGACGGAGGGCGGGCCTTTGGCGGCAGGCGCGACGGCAATAGGCGCTGATTATGGCATGGACCAAGACCTTGAGACGCAAACAATGCTGGGCGCAGGCAGCACCTTGGCTGGCCTTGGCCTTCTCGCCGGCCTGTCCCGTCCTGGCGTTTACCGCAACATTCCGCAAATGGCACAAGCCGCCGGAACTGGCTTGAACCGTGGCCTTCAATACAGCGCGCCTTTGGCCGGTATGGCGGCTGGGTCACTGCTAAACGAGGACCAATAAATGCCAAGAAACACGATCCCTGACCTGTCCACGACCGACAGCGAAAACACCGACATCAAGGGCGTCAGCGTCGCCGAGGGCATGGCCCCAAGCGGTGTAAACAACGCGATCCGAGCTATGGCCGCAATGCTGGCCGACGCGTTTTCGAGCGCTGCGCCCGGCACAAAGTTGACGGCTGTCAAAACCGCCGATCTGCAAATCAGCGACAACACCGACAAGATCACGCTTGGCACAACTGACCCGACACTGGTCCAGCACAGCAACGCGACCAGCACGACGACTGTCGACGCCGAGGGCAACTTGATCCTTGAGGTGGGTACGCAAGCCACGCCGACGACGTTCAAGATCGACGGCTTTGACGCCACAAACGGCAAAGTCACAGTCATCCAGGTCGGCACAGACAACGCGATCACGCTTGGCAACACAAACGCCGCCGCGACCACGGCCGTGACAGTCAACGGCACGCTTGCCGCAACCAACCTGACAGGCGACGGGACCGGGCTTACTGGCGTGACCACCGTCGGCAAATCCATCGCCATGTCCATCGTTTTTGGAGCCTAGAAAATGACAGCACCTAACATCGTCAACGTTCTCACGATCACCGGCAAGACCGCAGTGGCAAACGCAATCGGTAACAGCTCAGCGGTTGAAATCCTTGCGAACGGCGCGGGCAGCGACGACGTCTACAAGGTCAACGCAATCATAGTCAGCAACGTCTACGGCGCAGACACAACCGTCACCGTAGACTTCCGCCGCAGCGGCACAGACTACAGCGTCGTCACTGCGATCGACGTGCCAAACAAGTCCACGCTCGACGTCATCAATAAGCCGGTTTACCTCGAAGAAGGTGACAGCCTGCGGATTACTGCCGGCCATGCGGCTGCGCTTGATGCGATTTGCAGTTACGAGCTGCTGACGGATCAGTAACATGACGGCAGGCTGGCACTACGGCGGACTGATCGGTGCAAACCCGATCCAGACCAGCGGCAACAATCTGCTGCGCACAAGCGGCGTTTTGCGGCCGGCTGCACCGATCACCGTAGAGGGCAGCATGAGCGACGCTAGGTTGGTGGGAACGTCGCCGGAAACGACAACGCGTGGCTACAGCGTGCAGTGGGCCGGTGCGCCGAACGGCAGCACGCTTGACGGTTCGCAAGTCATGCTGGAATTGAACGGGACCGATCTTTACGTCTCGACGCTATCCACGCC
>Ga0070751_1001119_pt1 | contig 16070 bp, 26 predicted proteins | sample VirMetDEL_Aug_28_FD_78514 | JGI IMG/M metagenome (GOLD analysis project Ga0070751, IMG submission 78514) | Aqueous microbial communities from the Delaware River and Bay under freshwater to marine salinity gradient to study organic matter... | ecosystem: Environmental > Aquatic > Marine > Coastal...
AGATCAGGGACACCGAGATGGTCGCTGGCGCAGCGGCCCAAGTGGTGCCGTTGCAGTACGGCAGCTCCGGCTTTGTGCAGCAGCAGTTGGATGCCAGAAGGGCGGAGGTCATGGGCAATCCAGATCCTCGTTGTCGCACTTGCCGTCGATCGGATTGGGAGCGGAGAAGTACGCTTGCACCGTTCCGTCAGGAAGCGGGGACAGGCGCATCCACACGATCGCACCATCGGGGACCGGCTTGAACTCAAAGTCGCCGTTGGTGTCGTGGATCAGATACCTGTTCATGCACGCGCTGCCGCACACAAGAGGGGCAACGTCAATCCCGTACGCAAGCACTTGCGTGTTCGCCACCTCGAGCGTGTTGAGCGCGTACCCTGACGATGTTGTCCCAGACAACTCCCCGTTCTGCCACGAATCCCCAACGATCGGTTCAACCTGTTCCCACGAGTACTTCCATTTCGCGGTGCATGGGTAGTTTGCGTTGCCGTTGATCCTCGCCCAGAACCCCGCGGCATCTCCGATCAGGGTGTGCTTGATCTCGTGCAGCGGGTATGTGCCGCCCTGCCCGTCGTCCTGCTCGGTCGCGACCCAGTGCTTGATCAGCGTCCCGCGATTTGCGGGCGAACGCTTGGCCGGAAACGCATAGTCGTCCGGTGCGTTGTTCGCGTTGTACCCCTCACTCGATCGACCTGCGGCTTCTGCCGGGTCGTCCGTCGAGTACTCCCGCCAGGCGTATTCGATCTCCCCGGAAACGTTCCTGCTCCCGGTGATCTCGACCGGGATGATCTCAACGCCGCCAGACGAGTTGTCCTCGACGGCGGATTCCGCCAACGAACGCAGCCCGTCCGCGAGCTCGTCGAGCTTCTCAAAGAACTCCGGAGAGAACGGCTTGCGATTGGTCGAGAACCAGCCCATCAGATGCCAGCCAGAGTGCTGAAGTCGTAGGTCGGGCCTTCCGGAATGGACTCAAGATCCCAGTAGGGCCGCTGTGTGATCGGCTTGTAGCGGAACCGCGACCACTGGCCGTACACAAGGCTCCCGTTCGGATCGCCGGGCGGGTAGGCCATGCCGACGCCGATGTACTGGAACTTGTAGGAGAGCCGCACTCCGGATGCGAGCGAGGCAGTGTCCATCGCGACTTCGGAGCCGATCATCTTGAGACGACTCGCGTAGAACGTGATGCCCGCGATGGTCACATTCGCTGAGTTGATGAGCGGGTATGTCAGGTTGATCGCGGTGTTGATCGCGCTGGAAGACCCCAGCGTCACGGTCCTGGACACATTGAACACCGGAACCAGCATCTTGTAGGTCGGCGGGTACTCGTTCGGCGTCCACCTTCGGCCGCTTGCAGCCTCGGTGGCATATCCGGTGACGTACTCCATGTTGCCCGCCGGAGAGATCGACAACCCCCAGTCGGCATTCGTTGAGGTGGTGGTGTGCGCGTACTCCGCCGAGTACTCGCACCTGTCCGATCCGATCCGACGAACGGACACGTTCTGGAGCGGCAGGTGCGTGATCTGCGGGTGGTAGTCGCCCAGCTCCGTCGCGATGTCGGACGCGGCCGTGCTCAGGCTGCTCTGGTTGGTGCCGTCCCCAATTCCAACCACGACGCCACGGCGGACGGCAGTGCTCCTCCTGTAGTCGTATCCGTTGAGCCGGATCTCGCTGCCCAGGATGTCCTTCTCGTGATGTCGGAACGGCATCTCAGATCATCCTCTCCATCATCAACCGCATCGACAGGATCGACCGCTCAATCCTCTCAAGGATCTCTGCCAGAGCCTGGAGCTGCCGCTCCTGCTGTGACCGGCCGCTGCCGTCGCCGGACCGCTGGGCGTCCGGCACGGCTGCGGCCTGCTGCGGAGGATCCTCGCGCTGCGCCTCCGCCCTTGCGCTTGGCCACGGGGGGAGATCTATTGCGTCAGGCTCGTCGCCTTGGCCGCGCATCACGGGGCAACACCAAGAGTCTCATGCGGATTCGTGGTGTTGTGTGTCGCCGGTTCCTCGGTCCAGTACCCGGCGATCGCAAGCTGCACATGCGGCGTGTTCTTGGCCATCTGCCGCTGGATTGAGGTGACGATGACGCCTCCCTCGACATAGCGGTCCTGCTCGCCGAACTGGATCTTAAGGCGGTTGGTCGGCACCTCGACCGGCGGAGAGTCGCTCGTCCATCCGCCGCCGTTTGAGGTCTCGATCAGCTTCTCAAGCCCGATGTCGCGACCGGCCAGCATGTAGCCGGACAGCCTCCATTGCCCGTACAGGAGACCGCCGTGCTGGAAGTGCGGAGAAGTGTCGCCGTCTCCGGTAGTCTCGGTCACCCTGACCTCGTACTGGTCAGAGTACTGCTGCACATGAATGAAGAACTTGTGGTACTCCTCAGTGCTGTCAGGATTGTTGGTGAAGGCGATTTCCGGATCGCCCAGCAACATCGGCTGAACCAGTATGGCGGACACCGCGCCTGGCCTTACCAAATTTGGAGCTGTCATCCCCCCCCCCAGTCTTCAGATGTCAGCCAGGTTCAGATCGCATTGAAAGTGCAACTGGATGCGGTGCCCGTGTTCTTGTACGCGCCAGCGTCGGACCCTGAGGTGATGATGAGGATGCAACCCGGTGCATATCCATCGACACCGCTAGGCTTGGCTCCGCCGTCGAGAATCACGATCACCTTGCCGTCCTTGTTCTCGGCTTGGTTGAGCTGGTACAGAATGTTGTGTGCTGACATGGTTTTCCCCGGTCAAGCCCCGATGTAGTTGACTTGCGTGACACGCGACATGGCCGGTGGGGCTTCATCCCCGGTTGGTCGCATTTTTCCGATGATTCCACCGCCTCTGGTGCTGCGGTCAAGCGCCACCGACGATGCGAGCCTCTCCCGGAACAAGGCTCGGTACTGCGTCGATGGGCTGACCACATATTCCTCGGCGATCGCCAAACAACTGCACATGATCGTCTCGCCGTGCATGTCCGCTCCGGTCGGCGAAGAGAGTCCGCTCGGAACCGGGTTCAGGACGTGATACTGGTACTGCATCTGAACCGCCTTCTGTGGGGCAGGGAACAGATGAAGGTCGTGCCGGACAGGCACATTGAGCGTGTCGTTCGTTGTCCGTGGCCTGACCGTCGCGTATCGCGGCTCACCGACGCGGACGCTCATCCGCTCGACCAAGCTGCGGTACTCGTAGTCGCTGACCAGCAACGGGCCATCGACATGGCTCTGCTCAAGATAGGTGATCCTTGAGCCGGTCATGGCGCCGAAGTCGTCTGGAAGCGCGTACGACTCCTGCTCCGCCACCGTGGTGAACGATCTGGTCGGACGAAGGAAGCTCCACTGGTGGGACAGGATGCCAGGCACCGGCGGCGGGAAGTAGAACTGACGCAGGCCGCGGTCGATGATCGAGTCCACGTCATCCTTCTGGATGTCGGTGAGCAGGTCGTAGTTCCGGCCGAGAGACAGGAACCGAGTGACCTCGGACTGGATGTCATTCAGCGTGATGGACAGCAGCGGCATAACCCCTCCTCAGTCCGGCGACCCGATGTACCACCCCTCCGGGATCCTCACGCGATTGCCAGAGAGCTCCCAGTCGGTTCCGGTCCACTGGTACACGCGACCCTCCATGTCGGGACCGGCCCTAACCAACGCCCCCGACTCGCTGATCAAAACCTTCGTGCCGCCGCACCCGATCGATGAAACGGCCACGATCAGGAGACCGAGCACCATCGACAAGAACATCAGGTCTGGAAGCCCACGCTTCCACGATCGGCAGCAACGCCTTGATGATCGCATGGATGATCTCGCCGAGCATCTAGTAGGTCCGCTTGAGCGCAAGCCTCGACCCCGTGTACCCAAGGGCGGCCAGACCGGCGACCACCAAGCCGATCACCCGCTCCCAGACGCTGTCCGCAGGAATGACGCCGGACGCCGTCACGGCCCCGATCGCCACTGCCGCCAACGACAGCCAGAATTCCGTTGTCTTGTACCCGGCCTTGGGGGGCACGGGATCACCTTCTTCGCTTGCCACTCGGCTTCTCCTTGCTCTCTGCCGCGTCCAGCGCGACTCCCATCACAGACACATAACGCTTCGGCGCATCGCCCCAGACGTAGAGGAGGCCCGTCTTCCGGCATTGGAAGACGGGCTTTCCTCCGTCATGGAGCTTGCCCACCTGAGGATCCTTGTCGCTCATGGATCAGAACGTCCCGGATCCGGTCGAGCGTGCGGAGGATCCCATGGGAACCGCGGCGTTGCCGAGATTCTCAGGGAGGTCGATGGAGTCTCCCGACATCGCCAAGAGCGCCCGGCACGACTCGATGATCGCGCGGAACCGAGACAGGTCGAATCGGTTGATGCCGCTGGCGAGGTCCGCCGACTGCGACTCGGACATGTCCACCCACAAAGCCTTGAGCCTGCGGATGATGTCCTTCACGTCCTGGTTCTCCACGCCCTCGATCTCGGCGTCGGTCGGGAACTGCTTGAGCAGGCTGAATCCCACGTTGTGGATCTTGGGCAGGTCCAACGGCTGGCTGTTGGCAGCAGTGGCGAACGCCTCGAGACGGTCGAGGTACGAAGCGAGCCTCGCCCTGTCGGTCTCAAGGAAGAACCCCCCGTTGAATGCGCTCTGGCTCGCGATGAGCTCTCGCCCGTAGACGGTCGTGCGGTCACACAACCCCGCGATGTCCATGTTGCTGACCTGGGTCACCGGCATCCTATCTCTCCTCATGGGCCGACACCCGAGCTCCCCAACGAGAGGACTCGAGCCTGTCCAGCCGCGACTTGATGTCTCTGAGCGACTCCGTCGTGTGAGTCGCATTTGTCTCGTGCGTCACTTGGAACCTGACGAGGTCCGCGACGATCTTCCCCAGCTCCTCGATTGCTCTGGTGTTGCTCTCCAACTTCGCCTCTCTGCCGCCGACGCGCAGAACCACTGCCACACCGGCACCGACGATCGCTGCAAGCTGCAACCAGTTGACAAGTTCTGCGGGCGGCATCACGGCACCGGGAACTCAGGCTGCGGGTCCAGCACCTCGCCGGTGTCAGGCGAGTGGTACAGGCCCGTGTCAGGGTTCTGCGGATAGCCGTTGATGATCGGGAATCCGGTCAACGGGTCGTACTCGATCGGCGGAGGCGGAGGAGGCACATCGATGGCCGAGAGAGCCGCAGCCATCTCGATCATTGCCTGTGCATTCGCAGAGAGCGTTGCGATGAGCGCGTCATCTGCGACGGTCCTCTGCGTCCGCATGAACGACTGCTTGAGTGCAGCCATCCGGGTCTCGATCACTCCCAGTGCCGCAGCGATCGCGGCGTGATGCTCCAGTGTTCTCATGGTGCGTAGTCCTTGTATGGATGATTCGTGGGGAGATTTGCCGTGAGTCCCCATTTGTGTGCGAGGTAGCCTTCAAGTTTCTCAAGGTCGCTCACGGCAAACGATGAGGACGCCTGCAGGAACACGATCTCGCAGAGTTCGCTGCTGTTTCCGACCGTCACTGTGTGGTTGTTGCTGGCGTCGAATGGCCCGCCAACTACCCAGTTGCCCGTGTAGTCGGTGCCATCGACTCGCGTGTGCGGTGCGCCGCCATCGTTGTGTGAGAGCAGAATCCGCATGCCGGTCGTGGTGGTGGATGCGGTGGCGATTGCACTTCCGGTGCCGGGATAGGTCAGCAGCGTTCGGAAACTGGTGACCAGATTCTGGGAGAACAACCGGCTTGTGGAGCCGTACGCAACCGAGTGAGTCACGTTTGAGCCGCTGCTTTCAAACACAGAGGCGATCGCAAACGATGCTGCACCGTTGAACGCGCTGGTGGACGCGGTGAACGCAGTCGAGACCGACAGCGTGTTGAGTCCGTTCTGTGCGCTGGTGTTGAGCGTGCCGCTGCCGCTCAGCGTGAGCGATCCTGCCTGATCCGAGAGCGAGGTGATTGTGGCTCCGTTGCTGCCGCTGATCAGCGATGCGTCGTACCACGCGACGAGCGAACTCAAACTCGCAGGAGTCCAACCCGATGGTGCAGCACCCGGCCAGTGGAGCCAAGTCGGAGGCGTCATCAGATCGTCTCCGTGTACTTGATGACAAATCGCAGATTGCTCACGGTGCTGACCGAACTGAGCGTGATCTTCACCGCCGCGTTCGCTGCGACATTGGTGTTCGTCAGGCCGGTTGCTGCACCGCTGCTGCTGCTCACCGTGTGGCTGACCACCGTGCTGCCAGCGTTGTCAAGAACTGCCGTGCATGATCCACTGGTGCAGATCGCGTAGAACCCGGTGATTGCCCGAGCAGTAGCCACATACGCATCGATGTAGTAGTCGCCGTTCGCAGGCGTCTCGATGTGTCCGACATACGAGTCGGTGTGGGTGTGCGTGTGATTGCCTTCGGCAACAAGGCCTTGCGACGAGCCGAAATTGACTTCGATTTCGTAAGCCGCACCAGCGCCAGCATCTGTGCCGGTCAGGCCAGTGCCAACCGTGAACAGCCGCTCATTCGAGAGCGTGCCATTGGCGGTCAGTGTCAGATAGGTCGCATCGGTCGGAGCGCCGCCGCTGCTGGGCAAGTTCGTCAGCTGCGAACCATCGACCGCTGGCAGCTTGGCGTTCGCGTCCAGCTGCACGACATTGGTTGCGGCAGTGCCGACATCGAGAGTCGATGCCGTGCCCAGTTGCAGTGTGGTGCGTGCGTCCGATGAGGTCAGGTCATCGACAAGGGACGCACCGAAGGTGCTGATGCCGTGAGCGGTCGTGAGGGCCGCGTGCGTGGAGACCGCGCCAGAGACCTCAAAGGTTCCTCGAGATCCGTCTGCCAAGGCGTACTGAGTGTGGTCATCGTCGCCCAGGCCAGTCAATGCACCGTGGTCCGTGACGCCACTGGGCAGATTCGTGAGCTGCGACCCGTCAACTGCCGGGAGCTTCGCAGTCCCGTCAAGCTGAACCACGTTGTTCGCGGCGGTCCCCACATTGAGGGCCGCTGCCGTGCCGAGAGATGACCACGCGACCCCGCTCGTGGCGTTGCTGTCGGCGGTCAGCACCTGGCCGTCCGAGCCCACACCCACACGGACAGCCGTGTCGTTGCCTGTCGCGACTGCGAGATCACCCTTCGCGTCCCACAGCGTGTCGGTGGCAACGCTGCCGCTGCCTGTGCCGCTGGTCAGGTCGGTGCCTGGCTGCCATTCCCCGGCGGTGTTGTTCCACTTAAGAACCTGCCCATCCGATGCGGCAGCACTGCTCACATTGCTCAGGTCGCCGAGCGAGTGCGTGTGGTCGCCTGCCGCGACCTGCGTTGAGCCGGTGCCTACATCGAGCCGCCCGGTCGCAACCGTGCCGGTTGTGATGTCAGAACCGGAATGCTGATGCGTGGCGGCAGCAGCGCCGATATCTGATGCAGACAGCGCATCAGCGCCTCCAGTGGCGTGGCTGCTCTTGTGGGCGGTCGGGGTTCTTGCGTCGGAAAGCCGAGAGTCGTTCCCCTTGACCACCTCGCCCGATGCAGCATCCCCGGTCCCATTCACATTCAGGGCAGCCGCAGTCCCCAGCACAGGCTTGTTCTGGATGAACGAGTCGTCGGCGGTGTTGATCTGGTTCCAGTCGGACTTGACGTTGACTTGGGCTCCGGAAGCAATGCCGTCCAGCTTGGTCTTGTCGGTCGCCGACATGTAGCCTGCGACTGATGTCGTGGCGTTGACCGGCTTGCTGCCGAGATCGCCGTACGATCCGCTGGTCGCGATCGTGGCGAGGTTGAGCGCGGTCTTCTGTGCATCGGCAGTCGAAGCCGTCAGCAGGCTCTTCCCCGCAGCCGTGATGTCGTTGCCGAGCTTTGCCGAGCTGATGGTCGAGTCGGTGATCTTGTCGTTCGTCACCGCACCGGCAGCAAGCTTGGAGGTGGTGACAGAACCGTCCTGGAGGCTCGAGGTTCCGGTGCCGCCGACTTCCTTGTAGTTGCCGTCCGACCCCTTGATGACCAGCTTGCCAGTGTCCACGCAGAACAGAGGCTCGCCAATGCTCGCGTCCTGAGCGTCGGGGAGGTCGGCCTCGTTGCCTCGCCTGAACTGGAATGACATCAGAAGCCCCCCTGGTCCGAGCACATCCCAACCGCGTCCGACCACCCGTCACTGACTCGAGCGATGTCCGGATCGATCATCAGCACCCCGGTCTCGAGCGTGACCGTGTCGCCCAGCGACTGGTAGGCGCGGAGCTGGTAGTGGATCCGGCACCGCTTCCCGGCCTCGCACAACGACCTCGACACGCTCTCGGAGATCTCAACCTCCCAGTTTGTGCCGTTGCCTGCGATGCCGTCGTTGGCGGTCAACGACCCCAGAGGCGTGACATCCTCCGGTCGCTGCCGCAACTCAAGAATCGGCGTCCACCCCGCGGTGCTTGAGCCGTGATCGACCCTGAACCGCAGGGTGTCCCCCCGGACCACCCTTCTCTCCATTCGACCGCCCCCGAGAGTCAGACTGCAATCATACAGCCCAACCGGAATGCCATTGCAGCGCGACCCTGGCGTGCGGACGCCCCCCTACTTCATGCATCAGCTTGACCGCACGAATGTCCATCACGATGGAATCGTCGTGCAGGACGCCGGAGGCGACCAGACCGTCCAGCAGGCTCTTCTGGAGATTGTCCACGTCCGGCTTCCGCAAGTCATAGATCGGGCCGAGACCGTGTCGCAGCTTCGACCAGGCTTGCGATCTGCGAAGGAAGTACGCTACCAGAACTCTGACAGGTCCGTTGATCGGGAGTCTTGGGCCGTCGATTGCCGCCCACGCGGCGGCTCCAACGGCGGCCCTGAACTGGGCTGCTTGGGCTGGTCCGTAGACGGAGACTCGTCCGTGGCGAACGAAGGCACGGACTCGAGGCTGGGCTCTGGGTTCGCAGTCCACCACAAAGCTCGCTTGATCCCAGCCGCGTGCGCCAGTCCAATCGCAGTCTGAGACCACAAGCTCGGATGCCCACTCATTCTCAAGCCCGGCAAAAATGTCCGCACATGGGCCGCCAGTTCCTCGATCGTGTCCTGGTCCAGAAGATTCAGATCCGCCAACATGACCTTGGCGTCGGCCTTGGCCTCGTCTCGCTCCCGCACCATTCGCTCGACGGCGTCCTCGGCCTCTCCCTCGACCGGGCGACTCTTCCGCTGATTCGACTTGTACGCCGCCATCTCGCCGACCACCCACGCCAGCTCGACGCGCGCCCCCGGACGCTTCACCCGCACATTCTTCAAGCACTGGATCGCCATCGTCGGATCCTCGCGGCCGAGTTCCTCCATCCAGAGGCTCTCGATCGCATCGTTCCAATCCGACTTCGGCCACAGTTGTTTCGCTAGCCGGAGGCACTCGATCACTGCCCACCAGCGCCGATGGCCTTCATAAACATCGAGTGCAGAAGGTCTGCCCACCGCTTGGAAACAAACCCTCTCGCACACATCATCGTCACGCCGTCAAGGTCGCGAACCCACCCTTGGTCCACCACATTGGCCGGGATGTCCTCCAGAGTGACCTGCGGAGACATCAACACCAAGGACGCCTGCACCCACAACTCCCCGGCGGCAGACGCCAAGAGGGCGCAGTCGCCGTTTGAGTTGCCAACCGCCGCCACAACATCCGGCTCAAGCGCGTCGATTGCCGACGAAGACGGGAAAGAAACCATAAGAGCCTCCATGCCCATGAGTTGTGTGGTCGGGGCAGGGCAGCCACGACCCCTTGCGGTCACGCGCGAGTACCACTGGTATCCGCGCAAACACGATGCAGCACTACCACTTGCACGCCAATTCTATGAGCGCATTATCCACACATGTGCCACCAACAGACAATAGACGGGTATGTACGGACACTTGAGGGCGCAGTCCGCCCCACAACCATGAGATGCTATCGGCAAGCCCTTGTGCCGTTCGCCAGTTTTCTTGGCAATCGCCCAATCGACTCTGTGACTCTGAGTCAATACAGATCCATGCTGACGCAGTCGTATGCGCCCGGCACGGCTAGGCTGCGGTACAAGATCGCACTCATGGCGTGCCGAGAACTGATCAAGAGCGGTCTCGTCGATCACTTTGACATCGACCGACGACTCACGAGGGTGCCCATGGCACCTCCGCTTCGACGTATCTACTCGCTCGAGGAGATCGACCGCCTGTTGTCCATAGCCAGCCCAACCCTGAAGAGCTGCATCCTGCTCGGACTGAACCTTGGGTACGGCAACCGTGATTGCGCGATGCTGCGCAACAAGCACATCTGCAACGGATTCGTTGATGCCATAAGGCACAAGACGGGCCTGCCTCGCCGCGGGTGGCTCTGGCCCGAGACGAGGCAGGCTTTGGAGATCTCCGGCCCACCGTTCCTCAATGAGCGGAACGGGCCGCTTGTGCATGACACCGCCGACTCGCTTGCCACACGTTTCCGATTGATTCGCAAGCATGCCAAGGTCGCCATCGACGGACGCGGCTTCTATTCGCTGCGGCGCACATACCGCACCATGGCCGACAGCCATCCGGACACAGCCGCGATCGACCTGACGATGGGGCATTCGACTCCAGGAATCGGAAGGCACTATGTCGCTTGGATCAGCGACGATCGGGTGAGGGAGGTGTCCGAGCATGTCAGGTCTCAGTTGTTCAAAACGGAATCTCCTCGTCCTTGCGTGCTTGAGCAGCAGCCGCGGCCTCACGCTGCTCCTTTGACCCAAACGAGCCGCTGAAGAACTTCAGGCCGCCCTTGGACTCGCGGCTCCACGCCGCGACCTCAACCTCTGAATTCATGTAGCTCATCATTCCGACCAGCGTGGGTCCGCGTTCGCTCTTCTTGGCGTTCTTCCTGAGCTTCCACCGCAGGGTGTCGAGGCCGTCCGCAGACATCATCACGCTGATGACCTTGTTGACCCCTTCCACCTCGACCCACGCTGACAGCCGGTACTCCTCGCCGTGGAACTTCGCCCTGCCTGTGTAGTTGGGGCTCTTGTCGTTCTTCGGATCCGCGTTCACGAACAACACGAAACTGTCTGCTTTCTGTTCATACGGCATGTTTGGCCTCCTTGAGCCAGGCGTCGAACTGCTTCTGGTAGCGATCCAGAATCTTCTGAGCGAACTCTCGCGGTATGTCCGCGAGAGACTCGTACTTGACCGGGAATCCAGTCTGCTTCTCCGTGTACTTGGCCGCCGAATCCAGCCAAGTTCTGATCGCGTCCCTTGGCGGAAGCGGCGAGTCGGCAATCGCCAGCAGAATGCTGACCTCCTCCTTGGTCGGCTGAATCCGACCATCGAAGGTGATGGGCGCCTCGCCGAAGACCTTCTGCGTCTCGGCCACCGCAGAGTCGATGGTCTTCCGCTTGGGTTCGTACTCGCTGTCATCGAACTGGTCGATCTCGTCGGCGCCGCCACGAGCGATCATCAGCAGGTCGCGAATCGCGTAGTTGAGGCCGCTGGTCATCGCGGCCAGAGCGGACTTGTCCTCGGGGGTTCCCTTCCTCGCCGAGAACGGAATGTCGAGCTCGAGATGCATCACCGACGATGCGTCGTCGCAATCGGCGATGACGAACCGCTGCCGGAGCACCAACTCCCCGTTGCTTCCCTCGACATTGGCATGGGTCCGCACGAATAGGAGGCCGAGCTCCAGCAAGACCGATCTGGTCTTGCGGATCATGCTTTCGCTGGACACATAGCTGTAGTTGCTGTGCGCGTTCCGCGCATCGCGCTCGATCGCGACAACGCGGCGACGGGCCTCAATCAGCTTGCTGTGCAGCCCAAGCTGGGGTGCGGACTTCTCGGAGGCCGTATCCAGGCCATCGCTTGAACTCGAGGCACTGCTTGTAGAGATCGATCCACCCCGTGACAACCTTGTCGGCATTGTCGATGACTCCCTCGTTGAGGCGGAAGACGGCCACCGCGTACGGCGGCTCCGTCTCCACGCAGATCAGCACATGAGACGACCACCGCTCGCCCAAGCTCTGGACGCCGCTGCGGTAGAAGGCGCCTTGGCAGTGGTAGTTGCGGCGGAAGATCTCCGCCTCAAACACCGGCGGGAAGCAGTTGGCGGTGGTCTTGATGTCCACGACCGTGCCGTCCAGCAGGACGGAGTCCGGCTTCCCCTTGAGCTCAATGCCCTGCCGCTTCCAGAAGATTGGCCGCTCAATGATCCCGCGGCGTGCATCGTCCAGCCAGAGCGAACTCTCGACATCCGACTCAAGGCTCTCCGAACACCGCTCTGCGGTCTCCCACATCGCGGGCGGGATTATCCGCAGGCCATCCTGCTGGGCCTTCTCCTCGGCCTCCTTCCACGCCTCCTTCACGGCCTTGAGGGTGCGGTTTCCGGTGGGGCCTTTGATAAATCGATTGGGCACCTCGGCGGGCTCAAGGCACATCGCGTGGATGATGATCCCGCGCAACATCGCCTCGTTTTCCGCGACCGGATGCAGTTGGTTGTACCGGAAATGTGCTGGCGACTTGGCCAGTTCCTTCATGCCGCTGTAGGACACGGCAGGGTGTGCCCGATACTGTGAGTCGTCCATGACTCCTCCAGCATAGGGACTAGCCATGCCTCGTCAACAGAAAGCGGTCGGATTCCGGTCTAACTTCGCGTCCGTCCTCCGGGACTTCATGCGGGACTTCAGCGTGACCAGCGTGGAGCTGGGCAGGGCGGCAAAGGTCAACCGGGAAACCGTGACGGATGCCGCGGAGGAACGCCGCCAGGTGCGTGTCGAGACCATCGACAAGTTGAAGTCCGCCATGGATCTGATCCGCTCCCGGCGGGAGTCGATCGGCGATGACCCCAGCGGCGACCGATTGGACCGTGCCGCGGTCGTGACCAGCGACCAGCCCGACTACCACCGAATCGTGAACCTACTTGAGGCGGGAATGGTGGTGGCAATCTGCGGCACGGAGGTGCGGGTCTACAGAACCGAGCGTACTCAATGACTATGCTTGGTCACAATCGCGAACCCGAACCGTATTGGTCGGGACCGCAACGGAGATCTACATGAGCACGCAGGACAGGTTAATGCATTGGGTAGTGTTCACCGACTCGGTGAGGGCGCCACGCCCCTCATTTGCGTCGGACTACAGCAGCCCGGCGGAGCACCCCATCAGCCTCGGCCCAGTCGGGTGGGTCGTTCGACGCGACGGGGGGGGGCTTGCCCCGCCCCCGTCTGCCCTTGAGATGATGGAGGAAGGCACCCGCGTTGGGGAGGAGGACAGGGAGGCGATGCGGAAGCTCGCCGCCGAATGGCGAGAGCGCATCGCCGCCGGTGAAGTGCAGGCCGCCGAGGCCGACCCAGAGTCGCTCAAGAGGTTTCAGGAACATCACGCCACCCAACTGGCGAGCAACCTTGGGTACGAGGACTGAGCAAACGAACACGGCCCCGCCGCGCAGGCGGACGGGGCCGTGTCGTTCCCCCCTCGGATTGTCAGCGGCCCTTGCGGCCGCCCTTGCCCTTGCACTTGCGGTCAGCGGTCATCATCGATCACCACCGGCCACGAGGTAGGCACACTCAAGGTTGTTGCCTGATGCACTGCCGCCGAACAACGCCCGCAGCGCGTTCGAGGGCATCTCTCCAGCCTTGGTGACAGCGAGCTCGCCATCAAGGTAGATGCTGTAGACGCCAGCCTCGTAATGGAACCCGAGACGCACGGCGTTGGTGGTGAACGGGGCAACAACAATGTTGTCGGTTCCACTCCCCTTGACGGTCAACACGATGTCGTTTGCGACTTTGCGGAAGTAGATCCCAGCCGTGGTGCCCAAGGTCGGGATGGTGTTTGCGGCGACCGCCGCCAGCCCGGCAGCACCGCTTGCGCCGGTGCCGATGAACTTCACAAGAGCCTCAAAGACGAGCGAGCTCGGCGAGGCACACAACGACACCAAGCTGGTGCAGGTGGTGGTGCTGCTGTTTTGGGTGTACCCGGCGGTGGGTCCGTCTACGGCAGACGCCGTAACGCCGACGCCGAATTCGGTCTTGAAGTAGAACTTTGAGTTCGGGTTGGCGCCGCCCTCGATCCAGGCGGCATTCGCCAGCGCCCCGCTCTTGTAGGTCACGATTCCTTGTGCCATGTCTGTATCTCCTTAAGCAAGCGATCAGCCGAGGCCGAGATCGCCGCCAGCGGTTGCGTTGGACGAAAGAACGAAGTTTCGACGCCGGTCGTAGCACAGGAACTGAAGCGTGGTATCGACGTGCGTGACGTAGGTGGTGTGCTGGTTCGGGGCGGTCTCCGGCCCCATCTCCCGCATGAACTCGCCCGACAGGAACACGGGGCGGAACTTGCCCCAGTTGAGCCCGAAGATCGGACGGACAGACGACTTGTCGAGGTAGGGCACATAGGTGACCGGCACCCCGCGGAAGATGACCTTGCCGTCCTTAGGGGCAATGTCGTTGCCCAAGTTGTCGTTCTGCTTGGTGAGCTGATCCTCAAGGTCGCCAAGCACTGCGTAGTTGGTGTAGTAGCCCATGGTCGATCCGGAGCCGTACGGTGCGTTGGCAACGCCGGGGATCGGCTTGAACCCGGTCTTCACCGCAGCCTCTCGCCACTTCAGGATTTCGTCAGCCGATGCCCCGGTAGTCTGAGCGGACCAGTTCCGCCATCGCGGGTAGGTGTTGGTGCTGAGACCCGCGACATCGGTGAATCCGGTCGCGGCTCCGCCGGTGAAACCGTCGCCCGCATTGCCGTTGTGGACAACCCAGTAGTTGCATCCGAACACGCGCTTCTGGTCGCTCGAGCTCGCCGGGCGTCCCCAGAATCGCGACTCCATCAGCTCGGCCATGGAGGCCATCGCGTCGGAGCGGCGGATCTTGATGAGTTCAACCAGGCGTCGGGGCTCGCGGTTCATCGCAAGCTCGCGTCGTTCGATCGCGTAGTTCACAGTGACATGCCGCCAAGGCACGTTCGCGGTGACCATCTGGTCTTGGATGTCGAGGCTGTCCACCTCGAACAGGCCGACTTCCTTTGCGGCGCCGCTGTGGCCCATCATCAGGTTCCACTGCACTGCCACACCGGAGTCGAAGGTGACGCGGTTCTTCTTGAGCAGCTCGCTCATCGCGACATGCTCGGTTAGGTCCGACGCCAGCTCAGTGAACTTGAGTTCTCCCAGCTCCCGCTGGGTCGTGGTGATCAGGTCGCGGATTGCGTCCTGTTGAATCGTTGCCATGTCCTACTCTCCTCTCAGCCGAGATCGGGAACCGAGTTGGCGAACGCGGAGTTCTCGAGCATGAACTTCCGTGCTGCACGCACGGCACGCTCCTCGGGGCTCACTGCCGTTTCACGCTGAACCGGCCGCGATATCCTTTGAGACTCCCGTCGCTTCGCCTTCAGGTCCGCGCTTGCGGCCTTGCTTGCTAGGTCTGGGAATTCGACGCCCATCGCGACACGCAACGCTTCTTCCCAGCCCGGCGGCTGCTTCCCCCGCTTGACGTACGCCGAGCGGACGATGTCTGCCGCTTCGCTGAGGCGTTGACGCGCCTCGGCCTGCTCGGGAGTCGTGCCTGAGCCCTTCCCCCCGAACACGTCAGGGAACTGATCCCCGACCTTCGAGATCGCAGACTCTCGAGGAGCCATGATCCCGGCACTGGCGAGCATCTCGTTCAGCTTCGCGATCTGAGCGTTCTGCTGACGGATGACGCCGAACACCTTCGCAGCGAGCTCCTCATCGAGGAAGTCCTGCGGATTGAGCGACGGGTCGATCGGACCGTCGTCGCTGGATTCTACTTCTTGTTTGGAATTTGATTGCGGAGCAACAGGCTCCTCGACCTTCTCCTCGCCGCCATCGCCAGGATCATCGGTGGCCGTCTCCTCATCCTCTGAGTCGTCCTCGTCGCCGGAGTCCTGCTCCGTGTACGGATCGCTGAAGTCGTACGGGTTCTCCTGCTGCTTCTCCTCGACTTCAGGAGCAGCAACTTCCGCCGCCTGTTCCTCGACCACCGCCTCGCTGGCTTTCTCGTCAGTCATATCCCTGCCTGTCGTGGTATCCAAGCCGACGAAGGGCTGCGCGACGATGCGCAGCGGAATCGAACCTTGGTCGGCCGTCACTGGTGAAATCGACGTGGACGCCGTGACGGGCGAGATCGCCCTTCACTTGCGGGACGAGGTCGGGGTGGACTGCGGCGGCGTCCGACAACATTGGCCAGCCC
>Ga0070751_1001130_pt1 | contig 15969 bp, 11 predicted proteins | sample VirMetDEL_Aug_28_FD_78514 | JGI IMG/M metagenome (GOLD analysis project Ga0070751, IMG submission 78514) | Aqueous microbial communities from the Delaware River and Bay under freshwater to marine salinity gradient to study organic matter... | ecosystem: Environmental > Aquatic > Marine > Coastal...
CCAGCCGCTCTTTCGGACGGAGAGTTTGTGATCCCCGCTGATGTGGTGTCCGGCCTTGGCGATGGATCGACTGACGCGGGCGCTTCTAAGCTTTACAATATGATCGACAAGATCAGGATGGACCGGACAGGAACGAAAAATCAGCCGGAGCCACTAGACGATACGGCGGCCATGCCAGCATGACGGACATAGAGTTCACAATCATCCCTAATGACGGGTCAATACAGAAATTGTGGGGGCATGTCCGCCCGCTTTTAAAGACTGCCACCGACAAATCTTCGGGCAGATACGAGGTCGACGACATACTCGACGAACTCTTGTCCGGCGAAAGCCAATTATGGGTGGCGTTCACCATGGAGCGGGAGCCGAAAATTATTCATGCGCTAAATACGAGGATTATCCAGTACCCGCGTAAAAGGGGTCTTTTGGTGATGTTCTCTGGCGGGGTGGATAACCGCCTAGACGACTGGCTGGAAATGACCAACTCGAAGCTACTTGATTTTGCATCTCAAAATGGGTGCGAGCTTCTTGAGTTGACTGGCCGTCGCGGGTGGGCAAGAAAATTGCCCGAAGTCGGATGGGAAGAGAAATATTGTTTTGTAGAGCGAGAAGTTAGCCTGGAGGTTGAAGATGTTCGAAAATCAGCGTGACATCTGGCACGATGGCCTAGAGAGCTTCGATGAGGACGAGCGCCTCGCGATGAAGCGCGGGGTCTGCTTCGGCAAGGGCGGTGGTGGTAGCGCTCCGGCCCCGCCGACAGAGCAAACCGTAACCCAGACAAACCTGCCGGACTATGCTGAACCATATTTCACCCGCCTCCTTGAGCGGACAGAGGCGGAAAGCAACGTCCCGTATATTCCATATGAGGGGCAGCGTATTGCCGAATTCGACCCATACACGCAACAAGGCATTGAGAACGTAGCGTCTCAGGCTGGGGCGGGCACCCCCGGTCAAGTCGGCACAGCCACTTCCTTGGCCGAGGGCGTGGGACAATATCAATCCCAGGCTTTCCCGGCCAATGCCGCCGCCTATATGGACCCGTATACGCGGAATGTATTAGATGTCCAGGAGGACATGCTCACCCGCCGCTTCAATGAGCAGCAGGGTGCCCGTCAAGCCGCCGCAGTAGAAGCCGGAGCTTTCGGTGGTGATCGTCAGGCAATCGCTGAGCAGCAAGCTCAGCGCGACCTGAACGAGCAACTAAACGCCATGCAAGCAGAGGGGCTGCGACAAGCTTATACAACGGGTGCCGATATATTCGCACGAGACGAACAGGCTCGTCAGGCCGCGATGGGGCTGGGCCTTGGCGCGTCGCAACAGCTTGGCCAGCTTGGGGGCCTTGAGCAGCAGATGGGCTTCGAACGTGCTGATCAGCTTATGCGGGCCGGAGCAATGCGCCAGGGCCAGGAGCAAGCTGGGTTTGATGTCGCGTATCAAGACTTTATCAACCAGCGAGATTTCCCGCGCCAACAACTAAACTTTTACTCGTCAATACTCAGAGGCGTTCCCATTTCGGCGCAATCTGAAGTATCTTCATATCAGGCCCCGCCTAACCCTTATTCTCAACTTATGGGCATGGGGCTTGGCGCTGCTGGCCTTTATAAAGCATTCGGCGGAGGCAACTGATGAACATCGTGCAGCTTCAAGATCGACTTAAGGACCTGAGCGACACCCAGTTGCAAAAAGAGATGAGCAATCCGTCCGGGTCTGCTCCCCAGTTCCTTATTTTGTCTGAGCTTAAGCGACGGAAGGATATGCGCGATAGGTTTGCTGCGTCTCAGGGAGGCCCTGAGCAGCCGCCTATGTCTGAGCAATACTCTCAGCCCAATGCCTATGCGCCCCCCTCCCAGGGCGCGGCTCTGCAGGGTCCTCAACCTGCGAGCCCCCCGCCCGGAGCAGGAACTGTCTCCCCTTCACGGCAGTTTGCTTCGGGCGGGATCGTCCAGGGCTTTCAGTATGGCGGCTCTGTTAGCCCGTATTTCGGCATCAAATATGGGAGCCCGGAATATAAAGCTCTGGTGGAGCAAGGCCGCGCCCGGCACGACGCCAATTTGCGCCTCCAGTACGGCGACTATGGGTCAATGGCGACTGAGGCCGTCCCCAGCCGTGGAGGCCCGCTTCCGTATGAAAGGGCCATGGCAGAGCGACGCCTTGAACGCGGTTATGGGACCATGAGCGACGATTATGGGACCATGAGCACTGAAATACCTCCTTCTTGGGCGGCAACCGGGCTTACGCCAGTGGTTCCCCCTGCCGGAGGAGAGTTTTCAGGAGTGCCGTTCCCGGTTCCCACTCAGCTTCAGGACGACCCCGCTCTGGCTGGTTTGGGCTCTGCCCGCCCACAGCCTGTAATTCCGAAAGATGGTGTCCAGCCAGCGCCTGTCCCGGCAAATGTTGACCCGTCAGCACAAGTTGCTGCAACGGCCCAACCAGGGGCAATGGATATCCCTAAGCTCTCTGAGACGGTGGGCTCTCCCGCGATGAGCGCGGGCCTAGGCTCGGCTCAGGGAATGCCTGACGTCATGGAGGAATATTACAAAAGCATCAGCGACAGGCAGTCTCAGGTCGGCGACATGAAGAGCAGGATTGCGGCACTTTCCCGTAACGCTGAAGCTCAACGCGAGCAAGACATGGGCATGGCCCTGGCCCGCGCTGGGGCAGCCATGCTTAGCAGCAAAAGCCCGTACTTCGCCCAGGGAGCAGGTGAGGGCTTAGCCGCTGGAGTAGACGCTGCCGCTGCCGCAAACAAAGCTCGCCAAGACGCCGAGATGAAGCAGCTTGGCTTAGAGATGCAGGTGGCCGAAGCCGAGGATCGATTTGGCTTGGCCCAAGCTGGCCAGATGGGCGATCTTGCAAAGATGGCCATGAGCGGGGAGCAATTCGACAGGAACTATGCACTCGCAATGATGAAGGCAGAAAACGAAGCCAAGAAGGGCAACTTCGATATGTCCATGAGCGTGAGGGGATATGCGCTCAAGCAGCGAGAGCTTGGCATTGCCGAGAAAAAGCTTTTGCAGGAAAGCCCCGCTGAGATGGCGAAGGCCTTTAAGGAGATCAGGAAGAATGATCCGGAAGCCTGGGCAGCCTACATGGAGGATCGTCAAGCTTCTGGCCTTGCTGGGCTCCCGCAAAAACGGGAGGACAAAAGGGCGGCCCTGTTCGTAGACGCTTTCTCGAAATACCTCAGAGACGACGCGACTGCTATCAGCGACCCAGAGGGCGCACGGGAAAGGGCGCTCGCCGCTGCAAGCGCTGCCGTAAGAAGTGCATACCGAGAGGAGGGTTCTGAAGAGGCCCCTGCCCCGCCAGTTGTTGGAAGGGTTAGCGTCAACGGTGGCTATCAAAAGGTTCAGTAACTGTGGCTCAGTTTATTGATGTCGAGGGCGTCGGTATCGTCGAGTTCCCGGACGAAATGTCCGGAGAGGATATCGAAAAAAAAGTAAAAGATGAGATTTGGCCAGCCCATGGGATTGAGCAAAAGGGCGGCTTCCTAGACGCCTTGAGCGCTGGTGTTGATAATCTTCAAATCTCTGGCTTGTCTGGATTGCAGGGCGCTGCCCTGAAACTCGGCGCGGATGAGTACGCAGCGTCTCTTGAAGAATCAATAAAAGAACAAAAACGCCAGCGTGCAGAGGCTCTACCTGACCAAATGATGTTCACGGAGGCTCAGGACGCTGGGGATGTATGGCAAGCATTCCGCGAGGCCGCTGGCACGTCCTTGCCAATCAGCGCTCCTGGTATTATTGGCGGTATCATTGGCGGCGGTAAAGCTGGCGCAGCGCTTGGCACGATGCTTGGCCCTGTCGGCACCCTGGGTGGGACGGCAATCGGCGGTATTATTGGCGGTATCATTGGCGGTACAATTCCGTTCTATGGCCTAAACCGTGAGCGGCAAAAGGAGGTTTACGGCGAGGTCAAGAACGAGCTAGCCGCCATTGGAGCCGCAATCCCCCAGGCCGCTGCAGACGCCCTGATCTCTCGAATTATCCCCGGCGTGGGCCGTGGGTTCGAAGGCGGGATCATGTCTAGAATTATGAAGGGCATTGGTGCGGGCGCGACGACCGAAGCGCCGACAGAAGTCGTGCAGCAGGTCCTTGAACGGGCTCAGGCTGGCCTAGATATCTTTAGTGACGACGCAATGTCGGAGTATAAAGAGGCGGCCATTGCAGGGTTCGCCCTAGGCGGTGGATTTGGCGGTGTTACAGGCCCGTTCAACGTGGCCAAGCCAAAGGGAGAAGTGCAGCCTCCGGGGCGTGAGGACGAGCAGGACCGGAAGGAAGAAGAAGCCGTTCGTATGCAGACGGCGGAAGAGGCTCGGCGGCTACGCGACGATTACAGGGCCAAGAAATCTGCCGAGAGGAAGCAAAGAAGGCTTGAGGGAGTTCCTCTCCTGGAGGGACCCGCTGGTACGAGCGCAGCCGACCGCGTGTTGAGTGTGGAAGCCGAAAAGCGCTCCATGTTCCCGTCTCCGAAGCTTGCGCCCGTTGATGAAGAGGCACAAGTTGACGACAGCATCCTCAACGATGACCTCATACAGGAAACAACCGCTGAACTCAGCGCACAGGCCCAGGCAAAAAATATACAATCACGTCCTGACGAGGAAGTGTTTACTCCTGAAGACTTGGGGAGCTACGGCGCTCAAGTTACAAACTATTTCTCCATCAGGCAGCCCGGCAAGGAACTCTTTTCAGTAAATGATCTAAGAGACGCGGGGGTGGGTCGGTCTGACATCGACGCCATAGCCGAGCAAAAAGATGACCTGCCTGGATGGGCTGCTCCAGACAGCGCTCAGTCTTATGAGATAAGGGGCAAGGCTATTGCTAAATCTCGCGGATATGGGATCGGCGATAAAGCCTGGAAGTCTCTCATCCAAGAATTGACTGGCAAGGACACAGTCTCGGATATTCCTCTCCGAAAAATGGGGAGCTTTTTCAGCGACCTTCAGGCCTTAGAGGACAAAACTCCAGAAGCCCGTGCGAAGCGGAGCGCCGACAGGGAAAAGCTGGACGCTGACGAGAGGGAAGCGCTTGCCGAGGACTTATACCAAAGAATTATAGGAAAATTCCGCCAAGATGGGGTGGTCGACATCCCGTCCGTGACGCGCTCTAAAGAAGAGGGCGGCATGGGGATCGCCCCTGGCGAGGCCAGGAAGGTTATCCAGGCCGCTGAGAAGCGCGGCGATTTGCGCCAAGTCAACGGCGAGTATGCCCTGGACATATCCATGGGTCCCCGCGTTCAAGGGACCCCCGAGCCTGTTGGGCCGGGCCAGTCAGAGCGCCTAAGGATAGAAGAGACAGCAGCCCGCGTAACGCCGGACTACAAGGGGCAGGACGCCGGGTGGACATTTGAGCGCGACGGCGTCCCCCAAAAAATATACCCGACAAGGAAGGCGGCAACAGAAGCCAGGAATGCCGCGTTCAAGGCTGGCTCTCGTGACGTCTCGTCAGTATTCAAGGGCCGTCCTGGGTACACCGTGTTCCGCGACGTTATGGAAGGCGACACTCAGGTGAACATTGCCCCTCTCGGGGCCTTCAACACTCTGGCAGAAGCTGACGCAGCAGCGGCGGAGATTGGCATCCCGATGGAGGGTGCGCAGAGAGACGCAAAGAGGAAGAGAGACGCAAAGAGGAGCTTGGAGCAAACGCGGGAAACCGCCCGCCGCACCAGAGAAAAATGGAAGTCTTTTGTTAGCGGGCCGCAAAAGCTCACGACAAACGCAGAAGCGAACTGGTCAGAGATCAAGTCCAGCCTCCGCCGAATTCTTGACGGGATGGGTATGGGCAAGGTCGCGTTGGAAATAGGGCGCTTCAGGGTCGATGTAGAGGGTCAATTTGTAGAGCCCAACGCCAAGTATGCAAACGGTGTAATCCGCCTTGCCATGGACCTTCCTAACTTTGAGGGGGCGTCCGACACGCAAATTATGGCCTTCATGGCAGAGGTCATGGACCATGAGATCATCCATGCTCTTAAGGAAAACAAAGCCTTCACGGAGCAGCAGTGGGAGGCCTTAGTCGAGGCCGGGAAGAAGCGAAAAATAAAAGTTGGCGATCAGGAGATGACCTTCTGGGACTACCAGAAGCTCAAGATTGGCGACGACCTTGTCTACGAGGTTCCGGAAGGAGGCCTTTCGAGCAATCAGGTATTGTACGGCGGGGATGTCTACAAAGAAGAGGTCGTGGCGGACATGTTCCGCGAGTGGGCGAAAAACGGCGGGAAGTTCCCCGGCGCTCCAGCGTCCATCTTCCGGAAAATCATGGACTTGCTGCAAGCCATCAAGAGGGCATTTAGTGACAAAGGCTTCCAGACTGCAGACCAAATCTTTGAAGGCGCACAGTCCGGCTCTATTGCAGCACAGGAAGGCTCTGCTTTGGCCCCTGAGATTGGCGAGGTCGACTTTGAGGTTGCTCCGCTGGTCCAGAACGAAGCCGCTATTGCCCGCGCATCACGCATTCCTCAGTCAATGTACGAATTCCAAATGCGAGTCGCTGGCGGCAAAGAAGGCGGCGGCAAGACTATAACGCGCCGCGTTATGGCGACAGACCCGAAAGACGCCCGTCGCAAGGCGCTTGAGCAGATGAAGCGCACCAGGGGCGCATACGAAGTCCAGGGTGTTAAAGAGTGGAAGCCGCTGATCGACCGGCTGTCCCGCAAGATGCCTGATGGCGTTCCGGAAACGGCACAGCGTTACAGCCGCCGTCAGGTTGCGGACAGGTCTCGCTTCGAAGGAACCGCTGATTTTGAGAAGTGGTTCAAGGGCGCTGCACTCCAGGACGCAGACGGCAACCCCATCATCTTGTATCGCGGAACCCGTGGGTCTGTCCTTGATGAACAAGGCCGCTCTGTGCCAAGCCCTGAAATCCGCATCAACGAGCTAGGCCTGTCATTCTTTAGCTTTGACCCCAAATTCACCGAAATGTTCTCTCAACCGGAGTTCGAGCCCGATGTCGTTGAGGGAGACCTCGCGCCGCCGCCGGGGTACATCCGTATCGGAGAAAGCAGCCGGACAGAATTGCCGCGCACCATTCCGGTAATCTCAAACGTCAAGACGCCGTTTGATCCAGGCAATGAGGAGCACTGGTCCAAGATTAAAAAAGCTGCGAAAGGCTCGGTTCAAGAGGACAAGGTCACTGGCGCACACGATGGCTACAAGGAGCATATTGCCGAGGTTAAGGAATTTAACGACGTAGAGGATAGCTGGCGTTTCCTTGAAACCCCTGCCGTTCTGGATGCCATGAAACAGGCTGGCTTCGACAGCACGTTCCTGTTCGAGGAAGGTGTTAAAAACCTCGCCATCTTTGACCCCAAACAGGTCAAGTCGATCTTTAACCGCTTCGAAGAAGGCGCGGCAGAGAGTGCGCGGTATAGCAGAAATCCGCGCAAACTCATGGAGTTTATCAGCAACAACCCTGATGGGTTTACGCTAGAGATAGATAGCGAAACAGTTCCAAAGTCAGGATATGTGCTCGCGCCAGTAAAGCAGTCTGAAATCATCATTCCGACGAATGAGCTTGATGAGGAGACGGCGCTAAAGCTGATTGAGGCTGTTGATGCCCTAACAAAAGGCCTTGGCGAAAAAGCAATGGCTGGTGGGTGGCTAAATGAAAATGATGGCCTCTACTACTTGGACGCCTCAAGAATTTACGATAATCTGGAAGACGCTATCTATGCATCTGCCGCTGGCGATCAGGAAGGCTTCTTTGATCTAGGAGAAGGTAATGTCTTCGACACCAAGCAAGCCCTTGAAGGGCTCAAGCAATCAGGTTCTTACAGTGATCGACGGCTCAATGACGCGAGAGCAGAAAACCGAAAACTTGCTCAGCGCTTTACGCAAGAGCGGCTTCCGCTTCGCAGAAGGCGTGGAGAGCAATCTCTTGCAGAGGGCGAGAGACTACGATCAAGACAACTCGACAGACCCAGCGATTGGAGAAGCAGACAATCAGAGAGCCTGGGAGAGACGCAAGATCAGTTCGCGGAGCTTGAAGGGCTAGAGCCAGCCGCATTCGGGCCAAACCCTGACCTACAGCGCGTTGCAGAAGAATACGCTGCTGAAAACGGACTGCCGTACAGCCGTCAGCCTGAATATGTAGCTATTGACCGCTCAGAAGCAAAACGCCTCGCAAAGGCGTATGCTGATATGAAGCATGACCCGAAAGACCCTGAGGTCCGGGAGGCATACAGGGACCTTATTGATCAAACGGTGGCTCAATACAGGGCGCTCAAAAGAAATGGATACAGCTTCTATTTGATGGACCCTAACAATGATCCGTATGGGACCCCACGCGAGGCGATTGAAGATTTGCTGGTCAGCAAAACAATGGGGGTTTACCCAACGCGATCTGGATTTGGGTCTGATCCATCTTTTGATCTTTCTGATAACCCCCTCCTGGAAGAGGTTAACATTCAGTGGCCTGACCCAAGCGGAAAGATGGTCAACGTGACGGCCAACGATCTTTTCCGCGCCGTTCATGATGCTCTTGGCCACGGACCAGAAGGCGCTGCATTCCGTGGTCGAGGCGAGGAAAATGCATGGCTGCATCATTCAAAGCTTTACTACGGGAAGGCCTTGAGAGCGTTGGCATCTGAGACGCGAGGCCAAAACTCATGGTTGAACTACGGGCCGCATGGCAAGAAAAACAGAACCGCCAGCGTTGAGGACACGACATTTGCGGATCAAAAAGTCGGCTTAATGCCGGAATGGTCGCTTGCTCGTGCAGATGAGGGGAAGCGCTACAGCCGCATTTCACCAAGACGGCCAACGGGGGCGAGCGCACAAGAAGACCCATCTGGCGGCGCTCTTCAGATTGGTACCGCGCATGTTCTCGACAATACCCCTGAAAACAGGGAGAAGATTGTCCGCATCATCAAGTCGTACCCAGGGTTCAAAACTCGCAAGCGCACCCCTGAGGCTGTCGTTGAGGAGTTCCAGGAGTTCCTGACAAGGAACATCCTGTTCCTTTACGATCAAGTTGATCCTGCTGTCCGTGAGCGCTCAAAGCTGTGGTATGACGGGGCGCGTCATATCGTTGATAAATGGCAGAAGAAATACGGGGTTAACGATTTTCAGATAGCTGGCGTTCTTGCTGCGTTATCGCCACAAAAAGATTGGTATCAGAATGTGTCTCTAGCAGAGCGCGTCCTGGACATTCACACCAAATTCACAAGAGGCAACAATAGAGCGTGGATACCTGATGCGGCAATGCTTGAAAAAGCACAGCAGCTTTACATGACGGACAGCAAGGGGCGCAGGAAAGACAGTCCAAGCAAGAACGTCAATGAGGCCATGCTGAACCATATCATGTCTAGGCCATACGAAGACATCACCCACCCCGATCCTAAGGTGGCCAATGAGATGCGAGCTATGTGGTTGAGAACATGGGATCAAGCAAACAACCATCGTGGATACAGAACCGTTACGCCTGAAGGAAATTTCGTTGGCGATGCTGACGGGGTGACTGCATGGGGGTCCAACTCTGAAATTGGCAAGGCCATTGGCTCGCTGATGACCACTGATATCGAAGAAATATCTTCGTTGATGGGCGATAGGCACAAGGTCAGGTCTTTCTACAACAACATATTTAGCCCTCAAGCGATGCGTGGTGACGTGACAATAGACACCCATGCCTTTGCTGCGGCATTGCTAAGGGCTCTTTCCGGGAACAGCTACGAAGTTGCGCACGGGTTCGGGAACAGCCTGGATTCAAAATATAGAGTAGAAGGGCGGGAATGGGAGAGCGCCCCCAGCAGCGCAGTAACTGGCGCAAAGGGTCTGTATGGCATTTATGCTGATGCGTACAGGGAGGCTGCTCGCCTTCGTGGCGTTCTCCCCAGAGAAATGCAGTCTATCACATGGGAGGCCGTCAGAGGCCTTTTCCCAAAAAACTGGAAGCGGGCCGCTAATGTTCAGGCCGTTGACAACATCTGGCGCGAGTTTGAGCGTGGCGATATAACGCTGGATCAAGCACATCAACTTATTATGGAGGCATCCCCGAATGGCGGAGTTGGACAACCAACGTGGCTCGCTGAAGGATTACCCACTTCTGCGGCTGATGGAAGAGTGGAAAATTCCTCTTACGATGGAGAATTATCTGGCCTTGGAGTATCCAGAAGGTATTCCAGACGAACTCCCGGAGATGGAACTACCGCCAGTGCTGCGAGGCTCTTAACCTCCTCACAGGGGACAAAGTCGTTTGGGCTTTTCCCGGACGAAACCGGCAAGCCTCGCTACAGAGTGCAGATTGACGGGGCAATGTTTAAGCGGGAAGTCATAGACAACCGCGAGCATAAGCATATCGGGAAGTATTCTCACCTAGACAATTTTAAAAAATACACTCCAGCGAAAAGCGCCAGCGGCGTTCTTCGGCTTCTCGAAATCATGCTGCAAAATTTCGCAGTTAATCCTGGCGCTCCTGAGTTCCGGGCCTCAAAGCAGTTCGACGGCGGCGTCGAGCGTGACGTTATCCACTGGAAAAACGAAAAGTTTACAACGCCCGGCAATGAAGTCCGGCTTGTCCTTGAGAAGAAAGACAGCCCGGTTGGAGAAGTTCGTTCCCTTGTGACGTTTTTCCCGGTTGTCCCCACCTACACGTTGAGGGATCAGGATGCGTCAAATGGTGCCATGCGGTTCTCCCGCGTCCCAGAGGTAACCCCAGAGACAACGATGGCCTCTATCGGCGACCTGTCCCTAAACCAAGCCCAGGGCATGGTTGGCATGGCGATCCAGAAGGTTTTCCGGAATGGCCTTATGCAGAAATTCCGCATTATGTTCCAGGACAAAATGCTCCCTATCCAGCAGTTGCTGACAGAGTTGAAGAAAAAGGGCCATAGGGTCGACGACATGTCGAACCCCTACTTGCAAGAGGCGTTGATGCACGGCGCTCTTGGAGATGCCCATGATCGACAAGACAGAAAGCTTTTCCGCCCCATCCTAAAGCAAATTTCAGACAGTAACGTGTCCTTCGAGGAGCTTGGGGAGTATTTGATTGCCCAACACGCTGAGGAGCGCAACGCGTATGTAGAAAAACTGGGCGGCTCCCCAGGGGGCTCTGGCGTATCGAACCCAGCGGCGTATAAATCAAGCGTCGAGGGCAAGTTGGCCCGCGCCGGGAAGCTTGATGAGGTCAAGCGCCTTGCAGACCTTGCTTACAGAATTATAGACAACACCAATCAAATCCGCCTAAAGGCTGGATTGATAAGCCGCGAGCAGTACGAGGCTGGCCGCGCTCAAATGCCGTTCTACGTTCCTCTCCGGGGGAAGATGGAGCAAGATATAGACCCGGATGCGCTCAGCCTTGGGGGCTCAAGGGCGACATCTGGCGTATTCATCCAGGGCTCTGAGGATATGAAAATACGCGGACGTCAAGACATGGCCCCGGCCAAAGACGTCCTGGCTCACATCATTTCTCAAAACAAGATGGCCCTGAGCAGAGCCTATCGGAACAATGTTGCGCGGTCTGTCTATAACTTGGCGGCAAACAACCCAAACAGCAACATGGTGCAAATCATCACGGAAGCCAATAAGCGTGAATATTTCACCGAAGTCGCGAACATTAATGGCAAAATCATTCGCCGAGTTGATCCAAACTGGAAAAACAACAAGGAAATGTTCTGGCTCAAGATTGACGGGCAAGACGTCGGCGTACACTTCCCCGGCGGAGAGCAGATCGTTACGGCCCTAAGGGCTTCGAGCGACCCGATTTCCACAGGCCCGGTCGTCCGCGCACTGCTTGGGTTTAACCGCTTCCTGGCAAACATGAACACGTCATGGAACCCGGAGTTCCTAATCACCAACTTCCTCCGGGACATACAGACAGCAGGGATCATGGCCAACGCGGCTGAGGTCAAGGGCTTGTCGATGGCGATCCTCAAAGACGTCGCCCCGGCCCTAAAGGCTGTCACCGTTGCGTTACGGGATAACAGAATAGACGGCGAGCTTGGGCGCTCGTTCGAGGAGATGCGCCGCGCAGGTGGGACCACGGAGTACATGGGCATTAACGATATGGATGCTACCATGTCCCGCATGGACAGCGAGATGAAGTCCTTTGCAGAGGGAGGGCTTGGGAAGTCTCGCCGCATGGTCAAGAGTGTTCTTAAATTCGTCGAGGATTACAACAAGGTGGCCGAGAATGCCACCCGGTTGGCGACATACCACAATGCCCGCAAGCGCGGCATGTCGATTTCCCAGGCGGCATACCTTGCAAAAAATATTACGGTCAACTTTAACCGTGGCGGCACTCGCAAGGGCTTAATGAATGGTCTTTTCCTGTTTTACAACGCGTCTCTGCAGGGGACCCATGCTATGTGGCACGCGATTAAGCGGAGCAAGAAAATGCAAGCGGTTATCGGCGGCGTTATAGCTGCCGGGTTTATGTCTGACTTGGTTAACTCTCTTATGTCCGATGAGGATGATGACGGTCGCCTTGTCTACGACAAACTCCCTGATTATGTGCTGCACAGAAATCTTGTATTCATGGTGGGAGGAGAGGCCAAGACGTTTGCTAAGGTCCCCATGCCATATGGGTTTAACGCGTTTTTCAACCTTGGCCGGGTGCTCTCTAAGCTTTCTCGCAACGGCTACGAGAATAACCTGAATGCTTTTGGAGACATGGTTCTCCCCATGCTGGAAAGCTTTAACCCGCTTGGCGGGACCTCAAGTTTTGTAAACTTTGTCATGCCAACAATTGCTGACCCGATAATCGATATTTACACAAACAAGGACTTTGCAAACCGACCGATTGTCCCTCAGGCGGATAACCCATTCGCAAAATATGACCAGCCTTACAGCCAGCGCTACTGGAATAGCACCACTCAACCGTTTAAGGATGTTGCGGCATGGATGAATGAACTCACTGGCGGGAATGAGTTCGAGAAAGGCATGGCTGATGTGTCCCCAGAAGTCTTGGAGTACATGTACGACTATGTCTTAGGCGGGCTTGGGAAGTTCGCCGTCCGCGTCGGACAGGTCCCTGGGACCGTTAGCAATGCCATCGAAGGCGACTGGTCCAACGTCGAGGTAAACTCTGTGCCGCTTGCCCGTCAGGTTATCGGGAATGTGACCAGCCGAAATGACGTGGAGGCCTACATAAGAAATACTTCAGATGTCCTCACCAAGCTTAACGCCTACGAGGGATTTGTCGAAATGGGCCTGAGAAAAGAGGCAGGGGACTACCTCAAAGCCAACGCCGACAAGATACGCCTTGGCAAATACATACAGAAGATTGATCGCCAACTTGCGGATATCCGGCTGCGCGAGACAAAGATCAAGGCGAATGCGAACCTGTCGGATGAAAAGAAAGAAGAGCTTCTTGGCAAGTACCGAGAACAGAAAGACTTGATAATTGTTAACGCGAACAAGCTGTATTACTCGATTACGAGATAGCGACAAAGGGAAACTATGATGGTTGGTTTGTACGACAACATTCACGCTAAACGTAAACGCATTAAAGCACAGAAGGCAGCGGGTAAAAAACCAGAGAGTATGCGCAAGCCAGGAGCAAAAGGCGCACCAACGGCAAAAGCGTTCAAAGCTGCAGCTAAAACCGCAAAAAAGAAAAAGTGAACTGAATAATGGAACTGGGAACCAGAGAACTCGTCCAGTTTATAAGCATCGTTGCAACACTAGCAGGGGCTTTTGCTGTTGTGAAATCGCAGCTTGCGCGAGTGATCGAAGACCTCAAAGCTATTCAAGAAGAGATGCACACGATCAATGACAGACTTGACGCAATCGAAAGCGGGTCGGCTGTTTTCAAGCATCAGGTAGGTGTGCTGGGCGGCATACTATCTCCAACCAATCTCGACAAACAGTCACGCGAAATTGCAGAGGTTAAGAAAGAATTAGCGTATCTGCGCGAGGCTTCTGATAGAATGTACAGAATGCACAATGGCACCCACCCAAAATAAGGATGAGGACTTATTGTGACTGGAGTGATATATGAGAACTGGCAAGATGTTCCGCGCTCGGTTTGGACTTGCGAGTTCTTTTCGCCAGCGGAGATCGCGTGTAAGGGGACGGGGGAAATCCTCATCAACGTGGAGGGCTTACAGGCTCTGGATGCGCTCCGTCGTGAAATCGGCGTACCGTTCAGTCCAAACTCGGCTTACCGTAGCGCATATCACAATGCGCGTGTTGGAGGTGCGCCTTTGTCTCGCCATCGCTTGGGCGACGCTTTTGATATCCCGCTGTCGGTGGCGTCTAAGGAAACGATTGAGCGCGTTGGCCGATTGGTCGGCTTTCAAGGTTTTGGACTGAGGTACAACACGTTCGTCCACGTTGACATGGGGCGAAGGAGAACTTGGTGATGGAGACTATTCTTGGCCTGATCGGCCCTGCATTATTCGGCGCTGGCACCGGCGGACTGGGGCTGATCTTCTCGGGCATTGCCAAGGCGTTCACTTGGTACGCCGACATGAAAGAGAAAGAAGCGGAGCACAAGCGCGTCATGGAATTGACGAAGCTGAACGCCGACATCCGCGACAAGGAGTTTGAGAATGAGCGACAGATCGAAGCCGACAGATCAGCAACAGAACTCCGTAACGCATCCTATGCTCACGACAGTGCAACCGGAAAAGCATCGCGCTGGGTGGTGGACATCCTTCGTTTGGTGCGTCCTATTCTTACTGTGGGCCTTATCATTTTGCTCGGCATCATCTACTTCACCATTGCAGACCTTGGAACCAAAGCAGAGATCGTCGGCGCTGTAATCTACATGGCAGTGTCGAGCGTTACTTGGTGGTTTGGCGACCGCATGACACAGAGGAAAAGATGACCTACGCAATCATTATCCCGTTAATTCTCATTTGCGGCCTATGGCGTCTCACTGATGGCGGCTGGTATAGGCTCCCCGGCTCCAACGTCATTGGCTGGCTGTTGCCGTCGATCATTGTTGGCGGCTTGACCCTCAACCCATACCTCGCGGTGGCGGCTCTTATTCTAGGCAGACAGTGGACGCAGGGATATGAAGACTGGAATAATTATCTGGATCAAGCGATACGCTGTTATCCTGCTCTTGTATTCGGTGGTGTCGTTTTGGGGCTTGGTTATTTTTCTCTTGCCGATATCCATCATGTGGCTCTTGGGGCTGGTGTCCTTGCCGTGGCAATCACCAATGTAATCCAGCCTTGGACCCGTGCCCAGTTTGACAGTCATTTGTCTAATCGACAGGCCGAGTTTATTGAGGGCTTAGGTGTCGGTATCTGCGCTGTCAGCGTTGCGCTCTGATTTGCCCGCGCCATTTCGCTCTAGCTTGCTTCCAGCGCCACAGCGCAAATGGCGAGTTCGGGGGTTGCTGCTTGGGCTGTCGCGTATGTGCTTTTACGCTGAATAACGACAAACCACTGGTCAGGGTTCATACCGTCAGTTCTGGTCAGTGATTTTAAATACCGCTCCGGTAACAGCTTCATGGCGGCGTCCATGCTGGTGGTGTAGGAAGGCACAGCCCAATCATCGCTACCTGTCCAAGTTACAATGGAGAACCCTGCAACCTTTTTCTCTTGCAGCTTTCTGTCGCGCAACTGGACAGAGCCGTGTTCAAGAACTGCCACGTTAGGGCAGTCAGGATTTACAGCGTTCCAAACAGCAACATCCAACTCCCGACTTCCATCCGTCGCCGCTTTCAGCTTTTCAATTAGGTCTTTCATTCGCTTTCCCCTTCGGCTGCGGTGAGCATGGCTTTGAACATCAATACTTGAGGTGCCCTTTTAATTTCTTGTAAGGGCGCTGCGGCTTCGTATCCCTCTTGGAGCATCGCCTCAGTCGGCTCTCTCGGCACCGCAACGTGGCCTTCTGGGATTTCTTTTGCCTCCGCCGCATGGGCTCGTTCACGCCAAGTCGCGCAGATGCGCCAAGCGTCATCCTTCTCAGCCGTAAGGTCTTTGACCGTTTGTGCCAGCCGTTCCAGAAGGTCGGCGGCTTTCTGTTCGCCACTGCCTTGGCAAAATTCACACCTCATTCCCGGTCACCCTCCTAACTGGTCG
>Ga0070751_1001132_pt1 | contig 15934 bp, 32 predicted proteins | sample VirMetDEL_Aug_28_FD_78514 | JGI IMG/M metagenome (GOLD analysis project Ga0070751, IMG submission 78514) | Aqueous microbial communities from the Delaware River and Bay under freshwater to marine salinity gradient to study organic matter... | ecosystem: Environmental > Aquatic > Marine > Coastal...
CTAGCAGCATCCCCTACCTTACTATATAATTTACTTGCTCTTTCTCTAACATCTGGTTTTTGCCAATAATAACCAAAATCCTCCTGTGTATAACATGGTAACTGATTACTACCTAGCCGGACCATACGTAATTCAGGATCCAAACTACCTACATATTCCACCAACTTTAGTGCCGCATTTCCATTATGCTCCATTATATCCCATAACCTTTGTTCTGCATCTGCTTTAGTTTGCCTAGATAGCCAAGCTACAGTTGTATTTTTTTCTGTGTATGGACGTTGAATTTCTTCTAGTATACGTGGTGTCTGTGTTTGATCTGAGTCCAAATATTTACAAGCAAAACCAATTCGCATAAGCAATCCTGTTTAAGGTTATGATATTAATATACATTATTTCTAAAAATATATCAAGATATTTCTTCAAGTGTGACTTGTAAAGGATAGTTATTTTGTTTTGCTAACATTTTGGTTTCGTATGCTTTTTGCTCTGCAACTTGAAAACTATATAATCCTGCTTGAGCCTTTCCTTTTTGATGAACTGATAACATTATTTGAAAAGCAGATTCCTCAGATCTACCAAAAACTTGCTGCAATACATACATTACAAATTCCATAGTAGTATAATCGTCATTAATTAACATGACCGCATACATCTTGGGTTTTTTAGTTTTAATTTTATCTTGTGTATAAAATTCTGCATCAGTTGTCATATTTTTTCCGTGGTATAGTTTTAGTTATATCTATTTTCAATAAATTAAATGTACCACCTTTGCTTTTTAACGTACCGTCATTTGCTTGACCATTTTGATCAGGATGTTGTTCTTTCATACCTATATCAGCATCTTCTGCATTTACAAATTCTCCTTCTATAGGTTCTCCATTTTTTAACGTTTCATCCATTCCTTGTAATGCTTTATGGTCTTCTGGGCTATAAGGAATTGTGATTGCTTTTGGTTTGTCTTCTCCTTTTAAAATAACCCACAAATAAATTTGATCTTCCTCTGCTCCAATAAAATAGTTTAATAAATAAAAATCTTTTTCATTCGTTTTTACTGTTGGATAACCAAAAAGATCATTTATATAAAAATAAGTTCCAATTATAAAAAACAAACTTAAAGGGATAATATAAATTAAATGTATACTTTGCTTTAATTCTATTAACAAATATAAAAAAATACTAGTTAATATAACACAAAATATAACCAAATAAATCATGTTAAAATCCTGATGTAGAAGTAGACGTAGGCATTGGAGATAGTAACGTAACTATTTTTTTACTTAAAACATTTACATCCTTGTAACTTCCATCACCTTTTATAGTAAATCTACCAAATGTTTCTTCTTGCCCTACTCTGTTGAACTTTTTCTCAGCAGTATGCACAACACTATAAGGATTTAATTTATATATGCTTACATTTACAGTTATTTCTCGAGCAACTTTATTATTTCCCATAGTATTGAATATTCCATCTTTATTTCTACCTCCATAAAAATGTGCATTTACAATATATTCTCCCGGTTCAAAAGCCCGTATATTAACTATTTCTCTATTGATATACACAACCTCTGATTTACTAGATCCCATACTAGAGTATGTATCATTCCTGTGTCCTAGATCATCTTTATCTAAAAACACACTACCTACTTGCGGATTCATAAAGCCAACTTTACCATGTGGAGTTTCTACCCACAAATCAATATCACTATCAGATTCGTCGTCCCAGTCCAGGACTATCATATATTCTGCTTTTTGTTCTATTTCACTTTTCTTTTCAGGATCATTAATCATCAAGAAACTCAACACGAATAAAAAAACAAATCCCAAAATCAAGTTAAATAATAGATCAATAAAAGCTAGGTTACTGTTGTATTTGCTTGTCATTTGTCAAAACTAACTGACATTTTAGTAATACACTACTAGTTAAACCTACTAGGGTTGTTAACAATGCAGTACCCATGCCATTTGCCATTGTACTCAAACTGGCTTTTATAATTGAAGTATCTCCAACATCTAAATTACCAAATACTGTATAGAGCATGTAGATAAAACCTATAACTGTACCTATCATTCCCAAACTAACCAAGATTTCACTAACAAACCATTCTGTTTCATAGGTATATGTATCTACTTTTTCTATAAACTGTTTATATATTTTATAACCAACAATTATGCTTGAAATTGTGAAAAACAATAAGATTACAAGGCTCAATTTAGTTAAATCATTTTCATACAAAAATTTATCAAAATCGAAATATATGCTAACACATGATCCAATTACTGATAAAACGATGATTAACCACCATTTTAAAAAAACATTCATTTTAACTTTCCAAATATAAATAGATTTTCACTAGACGTGTATATCATGATGTGGTAAAATATATAATATATTTATTACTTATACAGATTTAGGCAAGTGTTCAGATTTTGCCATAATACTTTTGCTTTCCACAATCCAAAAGTCTTCTTGATCATGGTTAATTTTCCTAGTCCATCTTCCGTGTTCTACTAGAACATAATCTCCAGCAGAGATATCTTCTTCCTCATCAGGATGGGTTTGTAGTACCTTAAACCATCTAGGTCTTACACCTATATCTTTTCCATCATCATCTAATATAATAATACCAGCGTCTGTTACTCTTTCACCTTTATCTACTGCTTCAGTTACTACTTTTCCTTTTAATGGTCTTTTCATTTTACTGTCCTTTCTTCAATACTACCATCTTCATGTTCCCATTCCTCTATAATTTTACCTTTTCTAGTATAAGAATTAATTAATTTAGGATATTCTGTTTCTGTATCAGATTCTTGTCCTAAACCTATGCTTTCCTCTTGTTTTATTGTATTTAAATTTTCACGTTGCTTATAAGTTTTAACAATTTTTCCTCCTTTTCCCAATAAATCTCCTCTAGCATTAACATTCATATTTCCTACTGCTACTGCAGTTTCATTTTTTTTAATTAGAGGAACAATATTAAAAGTTTTTCCTCTTGCAGTTTTGATCTCTTTCATTTTAAAAATTCCTTTAAATCTAAATTGTATTTTAAACTATCCACCTTATGAACTCCTATTAAATATAACAAATAAGAACTTACAGAGCTGCCTCTACCTACACCCCAAATTATTTTATTTTCTCGCATCACATCTACCAAATAAATCATTAATTTTAAAATAATCAATAATCCTTTTTTATTATATATTGCTAATTCATAATCAACTCTATTTTGTTGACTTAGTTCTAAATTAAATTGTTTAAAAAAATCATATATATCAATATCTAAATACTTTTTAGGAATCATCCATTTTAAATCATTATGTTTTGTAGATATTTGTGTTTGTGATAGCTTGTTATATTTTTTAACATCATTACAGTCTTCTAAAACAAATTTATTTATGTCTCCTCCTGACTGCAATATATCTATAGCTTTGTCAATAGGTAGTGTTATTTCACCTTTGCTATTAATATAATTATTGAACCACATCATCCAATGTTTAAATAATTATTAAATTCCGACTTATTATTGTCAGCATCTTTATTTGTAAATTCTTTTTTCTTTTGATCTATTTCATTTTTAATTTGTGTCATTTGATAATATGCACTAGAATTGATACTTTTTTTATATTTTTCTAAAAAAACTTTTTCGTATTCTAATAAGTCTTCTAAGTTTTCAAAATTAGGTATCCAAAACATTTTTTAAATACTCATTATTATATATGATTTTATCTAATGCTAAATAATTTTTTTCTAAATCTATGTTAATTAATTCAAATACAAATAAATCATAATTTATTTCATCAATTATTTTATAATGTTGTAGTTTTTTTCTACAAACTTCCCAATTTGCTGTAAAATATCCTGTTCTGTTTATAATTTTTGGTTGGGTATTAGTACTTAATATAAAATCATTCAAATTATAAATTTTAGAATCTATTGTAATGTCACATACGTGAATGCAAGGATAAAAATCTGGACCAATTTGGCAAGTCAAACCAGATATAATAATATCAGTCACAAATCTCCGTCTTTCCTATTTTCTGAAAACCAACTGTCAAATTTTCCTCCAGGATATCTTTTAGCAAGCTTATCTATATTCATTTTTATAACTTCATTAGGATCAATATTGAGAGCCATACAACCTTGTACCCAATACCAAATTATATCTCCTAGTTCTCGTTTCATGTGCCATTCTGTATCTGAATCACATGGCTTTCCCTGGAAAATTATTTTTTTAACAATTTCAGCAAACTCTCCTGATTCACTTGATAGACCAATGGCTGCTGTAAGCATTCTAGGAATATTAACACTGTCATCTACGTGAGGTCCTGCCTCTAAACTAGCTAATCTACTTGCAAAATCACTATATTGTTTACTTTCTTTACTTGTAACTGAATCTACAAATTCAGCATAATCATTTAAATTGACATTTGCATCCATGATGGTTTTTCCTGAAATTCAAAGTTATCCGGAATGCTAAAACTGGTGCTACATCCACAAGTAGCTTTAGCACGGGGGTTATTGTAACGTGGACCTGGAGCAGCAAGATCAGTATTCCAATCAATCTCCAATCCATCTATTAAAAGATGACTTTTTCTATCTACACAAATATTAACATCTTTGTCTGTGAACACATGATCTCTTTCTTCTGGAAAGTCAAATTCTAACACATATTCATATCCGGCGCAACCTCCTCCTTTAACTTGTACACGTAAATGTTTGTCAGTTGCTTCCTGATCTTCTGCTAATCTTTTAAAATTTTTTGCTGCTAAATTTGTTAAATGTATCATTAATCATCTCCTTTTCCTGGATTGGTGCTAATGTGTTCTCTTTTTTCTGGATCTCCATCATAACCTTTTTGTGGATTCCATTTATCAGCATCTTCTAGAGGCCCCCTATTTTCTGTAATATTAGGCCATACTTTACTAAATTTAGTATTGACTTGTAACCAAAAATCTATTTTTTCTCTAGGCGTTTCTTTATGTGTGTCAGGAATAATAGCTTTTGCAGGACATTCAGGTTTACATACTCCACAATCAATACATTGATCAGGATCAATTACTATCATGTTTTCACCTTCGTAAAAACAATCTACTGGACATACTTCTACACAATCCAAATATTTACATTTAACACATTCTCCTGTAACAATATATGTCATTCTGAATCCTCTATTTGGCGATGCATCATATCATAATCATATTCATATATAGGTTGGCTCATTGAGTACATATCCATTTCTGCTTGAGCTTCTTCACTCATCATATGTGGTCCCCACTCAGGATCAAAAGTAATGTTTACATCACAAGTTTTTATACTATCTATATTTAATACTGCTTCTTTGACCCATTCAGGTAATTCTTCTGCTACTGGACAAAAAGGACTTGTTAAACTCATTAAAATTTTAATATTTTCTGAATCTTCAACATCTATATTATATATTAATCCTATGTCGTAAATATTTATTGGTATTTCAGGATCATAAACAGTTTTTAACTGTTCTATAATTTCATCCTTTAAGGATTGCATCAAGTTCACCATTTAGATATAATTCTGTTATTATGTCGCAACCTCCTAAAAATTCTCCCTTCACATATAACTGAGGGATTGTAGGCCAATCACTGTATTCTTTTATTGCCTGCCGTAGTTGAGGATTCATCAAAACATCTTCTGAGTTATATTCGGCATTTAAAACTTCCAAAATATGTACAACTTTGGCACTAAAACCACATTGGGGTTCCTCTGGAGTCCCTTTCATGTATAACATAACTTTATTATTAGTTATAGCTTCATCTATTTGTTGTTTAATGTCCACTTTTAATTTCCTTTAATTTAAAAATAAGATTTACCATGCCATTAGATCTACTAGGACTTAAAACAAACCCTAACTTTGTAATCATTTTAGGATCAAATAACTTGGATTCTTCTACAGTAAAATTATTAAATAAATCACAAAACATTGCTGCTAATCCTTTTGTAATAACAGCATCTGCTTCACTTTTAATTATATTATCATCTATGTTAATCCATAAATTACTAGCGCATCCGGGAATTAGATTACGTTCTACACACTTATCTTTTGGTAAAACAGGGCTATGATTTGCCCAATCTAATATATTTTGGTATCTATCAAAATTGTCAAGTCCTTTAAATTCTTCTATTAGTGCAGAAAAATGATCCATATTTAACTAAATTTTCTAATTCTAGTTTCGTGTCTTCCGCCTTCGAACTCTGTTTTAAGAAAAATATTAACAATATCTCTTACAATAGAAGGATTCACTGTCCTTGCTCCTAAACATAATACATTTGCATCATTGTGTTTCCTAGTCATTTCTGCAGCATAAACATCATTACATAGTGCTGCCCGAATAGTAACAATCTTGTTTGCAGCCATACTCATACCTATACCTGTGCCGCAAACTAAAATACCAAAGTCTGCACGATCCTGCAAAATTTCAGCACACACTTTTTTAGCATAATCTGGATAATCAACACTATCAGGTGTATTGCAACCTAAATCTGTTATTTCAATATTATGTTGCTTCAAATGATCTACAATCATGTCTTTTACTAAATAACCTGCATGATCACTTCCTATTGCTATACGCATGTTTACTCTTTGTTGGAATTTTTAGTTAATGTATCTAAACTTTTTTGTAAAGCTACTTTAAACATTTTAACATCTTTTTCATCATTAATCAAGCCTGAACTTGCTCTTACTACACCTTTTTTACTTATACGTTTTACATAAGGCTCTGCACATAAATTACCTCCCCTAACGGCAACATTCTGTGATCCTAATAAACTTGCAACATCAAAAGCATCAAACTCTGATATAAAGCTACAAATGCAATCTGAGTTTTCATTAACAACTTCACAATTCAACCCTTTTACAATAATATTTAATTCTTGGATAATCTCTTTTGAATACTCTTTTGCTTTTTCTCTACCAATGTCTGTTAAAAAATTACAAGATTCTGCAAAACCCAATGCTCCAGCAATATTAGGAGTTCCAGCTTCAAACTTAGCAACTCCTTCACTGTATACTGCATTACCGATAGTAACTCTGTCTACAGTACCTCCACCTACTTGCCAAGGTTTCATTTTTTCTAATAATTTTTGGTCTACACATAAAGCACCTATACCAGTAGGTCCGTACATTTTATGAGCACCAAAACTAACAAAATCTGCTTTAGGATAGGTATGATATTTAATACTTTGTGCTGCATCAACATGCAAGTAACAATCAAAAGTTTTAGCAAAATAAGCTATTTTTTCTAAAGGTTGCTCTATACCTGATACGTTCCCTACATGAGCTAATGTTAATAATTTTCGTTTACTAATACTTTGTGTGCTTTTTAAAACATCTTGCAGGTTATCTAAATCTATCAAACCATTGTTGTCGTACTCTAGCCAATATATTTTTACACCTTGCCTTTGTTGTAACTCGATCCAGGGCAGCATGTTACTGTGATGCTCACAACTTGGAACATATATACCATCATCTTTTCCCCAGTCGCTACAAAAACTATAAGCTAATAAGTTAATACTTTCCGTTGTTCCTCTTGTAAAAATACACTCAGGAGAACTAAACCCTGCAAATTCTGCAACTGTTTCTCTAGCATTTTCATATGCTACAGTAGCTTGTTGTCCTAGTTCGTGTGGAGAGCGATGTATGTTAGCTCTCATTTTTTCGTAGTATTTGTATTCACTATTAATTACTGATGTAGCTGTAGGGCTTGTGGCAGCATTATCAAAATATGCCCATTCATCGTTATTATGAAATAAGTCTTTGAACATCAATTAATCTCTCTATGTGTTTATCAGCTTCTGCTGATTGTACTAGCATTGAATTAATAATTCCCTGTAACAACAGCTCTTTTGCATTTTTAATTCCTCTAGTATTAAGATAGAAAAGCTGATCTGCATTAAAATATCCCATTGAGCATCCATGACTACATTCTACACTATCTGTATGGATATATAAATCAGGTCGTGCTAGTATTACACTAGAATTATGAAGCAAAAAGTTTTTGATATTTACATGAGCTGAATTGGCTTTAGTACCTTTGTTAATTGTAACTCCTACAACATTGGTGATACTACTATCTTTGCCTGCAATGTTGAGTGACTTTACAGTTACTGAATTATTATTACCAGTACATTTAATATTTATATTCACTTCTGTTTCAAAATCAACAGCAGTATTTACAATATAAACATTGGCATTATTATTATTACCAAGGTTGATAGATGTATTTATCTGTTCTGAAGCACCATAATAACCAAATATCTCCAAATTTGCATAGTGATAAACTTGATTAGATTTAACATCTTTAAGTGAACTGATTATATCCTTCATTTTTTATTTTTTGTAACATATTTGGTTTATAAGTATTCAATTTGGAGTTTGCTATTACATGAACTTGTGATGGCTGCAAATAGTCATATAACTTAAAGTTGTGACTTACAACAATACAAGCAGTATCAGATGTTAAATAATTTTTAATTAGTTCTGCTATAATATGCAATGCATCTACATCTAGTCCACTATCGATTTCATCTAGTAACAACAATTTGGGTTTAAGCATCAGCATTTGTAAAATTTCCATTTTTTTACGCTCTCCACCACTAGCATTCAAATTGAACAAACGTTGGTGCCAATCTTGTCCTAGTTCTAACTTATTTGCATTATCTTTAAATTCAGTTAGTATTTGTTTAATTTTAACTGTGCTATCACGTTCTCTTACAGATTCTCTAACAACAGCCATGTTACTGATTCCTTCTATTTCTATAGGCTGTTGAAATGTCATGAATATTCCAGCTTTTGATCTTTCATCTGGAGGCAACTCTGTAATGTCTTTGTCGTTAAAAAATGTTTTACCTGTTACATCAAAAGTTTTTCCCATTATTGCATTTAATAATGAACTTTTGCCACTGCCATTTGGTCCAAGCAAGGCATGTATTTCACCTGGATTGATAGCAAAGTTTACCTTGTCTAATAATTTTTTTCCATTAATACTAACAGAATAATCTAGTAATCTAAGCATGTCTCCTTTTTGCTTCTAAAGCCTGTTGTCTTAATACATTTGCATTGTGTTCACAAATAAGAGCTTCTATTTCACAAACCTCAGCGTGAAGTTCATCTTTTCTAGCTTGTAGTTTACTTAAAACATCTTGAGGTATAACATTATTTACAAAATAATTTTCTTTAGTATATTTTAGCATAATATTATCTGTGTACCAGGTTTTACGAAGTTGTTCTACTTTTCTTGCATTTTCTGCTATTAAATCTCTATAATCTGACATATAATTTTTTATTGATTGTTATCCTATTGCTCCTTCTAACTGTACTTCTAATAATTTATTTGCTTCTGCAGCAAATTCCAAAGGTAATTTATTAAATACATCTTTACAAAAACCATTTAGTATAAGTGTACTTGCTTTTTCTGGACTTAAACCTCTAGTATTAAGATAGTATAGTTGATCTTCGTTCAACTTACTAGTGGTTGCCTCATGTTCTATTATAGCATCTTTTCTACTATTTTCAATATAAGGAATTGTTACAGCACTACATTTATTTCCTAGTAACAAACTATCACACTGAGTAAAATTTCTGGCACTTTTTGCTTCATCAGCTACCCTTACTAAACCTCTATAAGCATTACTACTTGATCCTGCTGATATTCCTTTACTGATTATCCTGCTTCTGGTATTTTTACCTAAATGGATCATCTTGGTTCCAGTGTCTGCAACTTGATGATTATTTGTGAGTGCAACACTGTAAAATTCTCCTATACTGTTATCTCCACGTAAAATACAACTAGGATATTTCCAGGTTATCGCACTACCAGTCTCTACTTGTGTCCAACTAATTTTGCTTTTGTTACCTTTACACAAACCACGTTTGGTTACAAAATTATAAATACCACCTTTTCCGTTTTCATCTCCTGGGTACCAATTTTGTATTGTGCTATATTTAATTTCAGAATTTTCCATAGCTACTAGCTCTACTATTGCAGCATGTAGTTGATTTTCATCTCTCATTGGAGCCGTACAACCTTCTAAGTAACTCACATAACTGTTGTCGTCTGCAATAATTAATGTCCTTTCAAACTGTCCTGTTTCACGTTCGTTTATACGGAAATAAGTGCTTAACTCTAATGGACATCTAACTCCTTTAGGAATATAAACAAAACTACCATCACTGAACACTGCAGCATTTAAGCAAGCCCAAAAATTATCAGTATATGGTACAACTGTACCCAAATACTTTTTAATAATATCTGGACACTTCTGTACACCTTCATTAAAACTACCAAATATAATTCCTTGCTCAGCAAGTTTTTCTTTGTATGTAGTACCTAAACTAACACTATCAAATACAGCATCAACAGCAACACCTGCTAATGCAGCCTGTTCTTTTAGTGGTATACCTAATTTTTCAAAATCAGCTAAAATTGCTGGGTCAACTTCTTCTAAACTTTTAGGACGATTTTTAGGTTGACTGTAGTAGTGAATGTCTTGAAGATCAATACTTGATAAATTAAAACTGGCCCATTTAGGTTGTTTTAAAGTAAGCAATCGCTTATATGCCTTTAAACGATACTCTAATAACCAACTAGGTTCAGAATTTTTTTCGCTTATAGCACGAATTGTATTTTCAGACAATCCTTTACTGAATACCTCAGATTCAACATCAGTAACAAATCCAGCATTGTATTTTTGATTGACTATGTTTTCTATACTCATTTATATTTCATTAAAAATAAACTTAAATTACTCTGTTTTTTAAATCTAAGGAAAAGCTTTTGTACAAAAGCATACTTTCTACTTGACCAGTCTTTACCATTAGGTCCCAATTCTGATTCTAACAAGGTATTCATTGCACTACACCATCTGGGAAATCCATTATTAGTTAAACTTTTCTCTTTCCATTCATCACTAGGTCTAAGTATAACTAACCAATAATATGGATGTGCTTCAATTTCATTAACTTCTAATATATCAAATATCATCTAAATTCAGTAATACCTAATTGTTTTACTGCTCTTTGTAATGCTACTATTTGATTTACACAATCATATAAAGCATGGTGCTTGTATTCGTTAGGTATTTCTGTATTAGCACATTTATATATAGTTCTATAATCCATTACTTGCCAATACTTCCAAGGAGTAGATTGTTTAATTTTTCCGTAAACAGTTTCCATGATAGGAAAATCAAAGTAAGAACCATTAGACCAGTAATAAACAGCACCTTTACTCCATTTATAAAATTCTTTTGCAACTTTTTTAATATCATTTCTATCAGTATCTGTAAATGCTTCTTCTAAAACTGATTGTTCTTGTTTAGCCCACCATTCTATAGTACTTTCATCTATAGTTAAATCTAATTCTTCACATGTAGATAAATCAATCCTTTTGTAAAAACAATCCAAATTATGTATATTACCATCTTTTATACTTAAACTATTATCTTTAAAAGGATCAAATCTGATTGCAGCAAATGTTAACCAAGAACTACTAGGAGTTGTGCCTAGTGTTTCTAAATCAATCATTATATGTTTCATAAAAGTTTTAACATAGGAATTGCAGTAGGATCTGGTACAAACCATTTTCTATCTAAATTTTGATAGCCTAGCTCTAACTTATATAAAGTATGACGTTGTGTTCTCCAATTTCCGTGTCCAAAAAGCCTATTACTCATTGCAACAAGCTGGTAAAAATGATCTCTATCTCTCACACAAAACTGTGCTTCATGTAAATCTTTTTTACTGATTTTAGACAAATATATTCCTTTCAATCACTGTTAATAACTTTGACCTTAGCCCCATCCCATGATTCATCTAATTTAATTTGACATCCCAATCTACTATTATCATAAGATTCAAAAACAAAAGCATCGATAGTGTCCTGTTCATCAGCTTGCTTTTCTGAACTACCTCCTGATTCTACTACGATATGACAGGTTCCGCAATCTAAAAATCCACCACATATACCAAATCCTTCATCAAGATTATTTTGAATCATCAAACTTGTGAGTTTTTGCTTATTACGAAATTCATAGTCATTTGTGTTGCCATTTTTATCTGTAATTGTTATTTTCATTTTTACCTTTTTAACATTTCTATCAAATTTGTACTTGTTGTTGTGTACTGAAATTCAGGAGTTTCACCTTTTATACGTTTGTACGCAGATTGAACTGCAAGTGTGGTTTCGTGAAATCCACTTAAAATCAATTTTAATTTACCTGGATAGGTATTACAATCTCCTACAGCATATACACCGGGTATATAGGTTTGGAAATTTTCTGTGTTTACATTAATAAGTCCATTGATACCCCATAATGCTTCAAAACTCTCTATGTTAGCTTTTGACATAATTAAACCAAAAAACATGTAAATTTTATCTGCGTTTAAAAAATATTCTGATTCTTTTTGATTAATTAATACGCCTTTATCATTAATGCTAATTGCATTACTATTTAAATACAAACTTATTTCATTTTTTGATACTTTATCCATTAGTGCATCAACACTGTGCGGAGCAGCTCTAAATTTACCTGTTCTATGTACTAGCGTTAATTTTTTAGGAATTTGTCTTTCATTAAGTAACAAACACCAGTCTAATGCAGAATCTCCTGCTCCAAAGATAACAACTTCCTTGTCTTTAAGACTATCTATATTTTTTAATGTATAATTTACAAGTCCTGAATTTTCGTAAACATCTAAATTTTCTAAATTAGGCTTTTTAGGAACAAATTTTCCTCCTCCACTTGCCATGAAGATACTACCAGCACTAATAAATTCACCAGATTTTAATTCTATTATAAATAGGTTTTCTTTTTCTTTGTTAACTGTGAGTATTTCGTTATTTAAATATAAATCATAGTTAAAAGGTTTAATTTGTTCTAGTAAAGCATCAACATGTTGCTGTGCAGTTTGGTAAGGAACTCCAGGTATATCGTAAATTGGCTTTTCTGGATATAATTCAGTACATTGTCCACCTGGTCTATCCAATGCATCCACAATACCACAGGTTAATCCCAGTAGACCTGCTTCAAATACTGTGAAAAGACCAACAGGGCCAGCACCGACAACAAAAATGTCATAATATTTCATAAAGATTTTATTTCAATGTTTAAATCGATTTTTTTAAGTTTAGCAATAGAGTAAGCTTCTAATGCCTTTTGCTCAGCAATTTCATAGTTATATTTGCCTGCTGTAATTTTTCCATTTTGTAACAAATCAGACATTAATTGCACAGTATGTTCAACATCATGATTAAAAATGTCTTTTAGTATTTCAGAAAATTGAGACAAATCATTACTAGAAGTTTTTTCTACAACAACTTCATATTTACTAGGTAATTTTAATTGTGTTTTTGTAGATACTTCCATAAAAACCAACTCCTTATATTATATTTATTTAATCTACGGTTAGTATATATGTAACTGGCTCTAATTCTATTACATTAGTATTGTTTTTTAAGTATGTATACAATTTTGTTTGATAAAATAGTTGGACATCTGAAACATTATCTGGATTCACTATAGCACCAGTGTAAGTCATTTGAGATCTATTTAAGTTAAAACTAAAGAATCCATTATCAGTAACAACGTAATTAGAATTGGCAGGTGTAATTCCTGTTTGATTCATAGCAACACTATCTACATCTCCATGTACATGAAATTCCAATGCAGTTAGGTTATCTGCTGTCCAATTTGCAGATGTTACAGTTCCTGTGGTGCCGCCTTTTAATGATAATTCATAAACCGATTGAGTCAATATAGGTTGTGTGTTGGTAGTATTGTCTTGTAGCCTTGTATCAGTTATATATACAGTGTTAATAGTTTCATTATTAGTGACATGATCTAAATCTGTAGTTGTAGTAACTGTAGCAGTATCAATAAGAGTATAGTTGTCTTTGATGGTAACTTCTTTTTCTAACTCTGTCCTAGGCCATTCAGAACAAGAAGCTGCAAATACCAATGCAGTTAAAAATATTTTTTTCATTTTTTCTCCTTATATAGTATTTAACAGAACTGGGAGGATAGTAATCCTCCCAGTTTGGAATTAACCTGTTACGACAGGAATTTGCTTAGGACGTTCTTCTTCTGGAATAATTTGTTCTAAGTCTACAGTCAACAAACCATTCTTTAGTACAGCATTTTTTACCTGTACATGTGGTCCTAATCTGAAAGTTCTTTCAAACCCTCTTGTTGCAATTCCTCTGTGCAAGTAGTTCTTCTTTTCTGAAGCATCTACTGTTTCTTTTTTGCCGCTAATTGTCAACACTCTTTCCTTTTGAGAAACGTTGATTTCTTCTTCAGCAAAGCCAGCAATAGCCAAGCTGATTGTCCAATTGTTTTCATCGACTTCCTCAATATTGTATGGAGGATAGCCTACATCACGTGTAGGATAATTAGAGTGGAAAGTTTCCAAATCTCTGAAAATACTGTTCATTCCTACTGTGAATGGAATCAATGATGAAATAGCGTCATTTAAAGATGAGGTTGTAAGATGTCGTGTCATGTTATTCTCCTTATTAAGCAAGACATATAAAATGCAAGCACCCACAATTGGCATGCTCACATAATTATTTATACAACAAATTTAATTTTTTGTCAATAATATTTTATATATTTTTTGAGTTGTTTGTTAATTTCACGTTCACGTCTAGCAATAGATTTTTGTTTTTCTATTCTTTTTTTATCACTGGGTTTTTGATAAGCTTTACGATTATAATATTCTTTTATTATTCCGCTCTCTAAAGTCATTTTTTTAAATCTTCTAATTGCCTTGTCTGTTTCATTATATTTTACATAAACAATAAATCTAGTTGCGTTTGCCATTCGTTAGTATTGCAATAATCTTGTTATGATTTACTGTGGGTTTCTGTTCCCATTCAGTATCAGGAATCATTTCTTTGACTTTGTCAAGTAATACAACTCCCTTATCAGCTTGCTGAATTTGCCTGCTAAATAACTTCACAACAAGTTTAACTTTCTTGTTTATATTTATGAAATTCTTTATTTTATTGGCTTTAACTTCTAGATCATGTTGTTGAGTCATTAACTTGAACTGCATTTCTTTAGTTTCTATTACGCTCTGACGTTGTTTTTGTTTATTTTTTTTGTCTTTGCGACTCTGCTCATAAAACCATTTGCCTTTATCACAAATTTTGTAGACTGGTGGATCTGCTTTATCTGTAACACATACTAAATCTAATTGCCGCTCTTTAGCAATTACTGATGCTTCAAAATAACTTACCACTCCTTGTTGTGTTCCGTCATCTAAAATAAGTCGTACTTGTTTTGGTTTTGGTTTAAATTCTTTCATATTTAAAAAAAATATTCTCCTAATTCATCTAAGGTATTAATGTATACTGCTTGGGATTTATAAAAACATAATGATTCTAAATTTTTATCTGGATTTTCGCTAAAAACAAAAGTTTTTTTTGTTTTAGCAAAATTAGTTATAAACGCTATTTTTTCTAAAGTAATATTGTTAAAATCTACAATTATATGTTGTACTTGCTCTGCTGTTGACATATTCCAACTGATTGTATCAATATTATGCCAATCTTCTTGTAAATAAAATATAAAATCTTTTAGTATTGCACTATCTTCTATTGTGCTTACTACTTCAGCTATCCATTCAGGATCTTCACTGGCTAAGAAAAAACTCATTTCTCTAGACGGAACAAACAAACTAGGATAGGTTATTGTTATAGACTCATTACTCATGTGCTGGTTTATTTAAAAATACTTTTGTGGGTTTTTGATTTGGTTTTATAACTTCATCAATTATTTTTTGAGGGTTTTCTTTATTTTGTTTTATTATTTCTTTTTCTTGTACTGTAAGTTCTTGTATAACTTCTTGTTTAATATCTATTTCTTCTGAAGTTATAGTATTATTTATAGTTTCTTTTTTTC
>Ga0070751_1001136_pt1 | contig 15909 bp, 15 predicted proteins | sample VirMetDEL_Aug_28_FD_78514 | JGI IMG/M metagenome (GOLD analysis project Ga0070751, IMG submission 78514) | Aqueous microbial communities from the Delaware River and Bay under freshwater to marine salinity gradient to study organic matter... | ecosystem: Environmental > Aquatic > Marine > Coastal...
AATTGTAGATTTAGATACTAATGATACAATAGAAGTAAAAATAAGAAATGTTGATGATAGCACAGATTTAGATATATGGACTTTTAGTTTTAGTGTTTATGACGCACATCAATATCCAGATGTCTAAAAATAAAATATTAAGTAATAATATACAATATAATTAATAATGGCAACCATTCTTAATACAGACACATTTGAAAATATAAATTATAGACCATTTCCAGTTGATAGAGTTAATATCAATGTAGGTGAGCGTGGTTTAGGTGGTGGATTTCCAACATTATGGAATAAAAATATGCTACCAGTAGATAATAGAATATATTATGGAGCACCAATAGGTATGACTTCATCAGATAAAAAAATGATGACTGGTGGAGCACACACACCAGAACATACTGAAATCTATGAAGACCAAGAAGGTGGTCAATATGTTCCAGTCCAAATGGGTGAAGGTTTATTTAAATCTTTAAAAAAAGGTTTTAAAAAAGCAAAGAAAGTAGCAAAGGTTGTGAAAAAAGGAGCAAAAATTGTCAAAAGCGTAGCAAAAGTCGCAGATAAAATTGGTGTCCCAGGTGCTTCACAAGTAGCAAAAGTCGCTGGTGCCACACAAAAATCACTTTCAATGATAGGAGTGGGTCAAGACGGCACTGAATATTACGAAGCAGAAGGCGGTGGTTTCTTTAAAAAATTAAAAAAAGGAATTAAAAAAACAGCAAAAGTAATAGGTAAAGTAGGCAAAGTTGCTGGTATTGCTGGTGATGTTGCTGAAGCATTAGGTAAAGAAGATTTAGCAAAAAAATTAAAAAAAGGACAAAAAATAGGCAAGGCAATTGGTCAAATTGGTGGATTAAAATTACCAGAACCAATAGAAAATGTCCGTAGTTTAGGAGGTGATGAAAATCTTATGTTCGTTGCTACTCATCCAGCAAACTGGGACAGAGCAAAATTATCAGACTTAATGTAAGCAATCTTTTTATAAAAAAGATTTATCAAAAAAATATAATCTTTTAAATTAATAATATTATATATTAGTATTAAAAAAATATTAATATATAATATAAGATGTCAGACAAAGAAGAAAATATAGTATTAGATGGTGAAGGTAAAAAGAAAAAATCTAAACCAAAATCTGATATAAAAATTAGAAAAACTAAATCTGGAAGAAAATATGTAAAAATAGATGGAACTAAATTGTTTCTTACTACTTTATTAAAAAAAGTAAATAAAAAACGAAAACAAGAAAAAAAGAAAACATATAAAACAATTGATAAAAGAAATATTCAATCTGCTTTATTTGATATTCTTTTTAAAAAGAAAAAAACAGAAAAAGTTGTTATAGGTAAAACACTAAAAGTTAAAGGAAAAACAACTAAAACTGGTGTTCGTAAAATTAAAAATGTAATTAGTAGAGAAAAAGCAGAAAGAGAAGTAAAAGCAAGACAAGAAGCAAAGGAAAAACAAAAACAAGAACAAATACAAAAAGAAATGTCTAATTTCATTATAAAAACTTTAAGAAAAGAAAATCCTAAATTAGAAAGACCAGATTTAGAAAAAGATAAACCAGAAGATTATGCTGAAAAAATCTATAATTTAAAAAAAGCAACAGAAAAAGAAATACATCAAAAACAAAAAGAAATAGCAAAATTAGAACAAAAAGAAATGCCACCACCACTAAAAAAAGATACACCAGAAGAAAAGAAACAACAAATTGATAATATAGTTAAAGAAATAGAAGATGTTCAAGAAGAGTTTGCTGATATATTTGGATTAACAAAACCAGAATTAATATTAGATGAAGGAAAAACCTCTGACGAATTAGGTGAAGAAGCAAAACAAACACCAATAACATCATCTATTAAGAAAAAAGTTAAATTAAATATAATGGATGGTGGTATGCTTACAGATAGAGAAGATGCTTTATCAAATACTGAAATAGATGCTATTATGGAAAAATACAAAAATTATTTAGGAACATTTCCAAAAGATTGGTTGTATAAAGCAGTTCCAATGATTAAGGAAAAATCAAATTGTTCTATGATAGTTAATCTTGATGACCATAATCAAGGAGGTAGTCATTGGGTTGCTATATATGTAGAAGCAAGACCTAATAAAAAGAAATCAATAGAATATTATGATAGTTTTGCCAGACCGCCTCCAAAAATAATTTTAGATGAAATGAAAAGAATGATTAAACAAGCAGATGCTGGTGAATATATGAAATTAAAATACAATGGAAAAAAACAACAAGATGTCAATTCAGTTAGTTGCGGTTTTATGTGTATCAATTTCATTTTAGACAGAATGCGTGGAAAGAGTTTTAAACAAGCAACTAATTATAAAATAGAAGATAATGAAGACAGAGCAGAAGATACATATAAAAAGTTCCAATATGTGATGATATAAAGGAAAAAATATTCTTCTATATTATATAGAAATGGTAGAAATAGCAACATTCGATGTAGATAAACAATTCGTTTATCATATTAATTCCAAAAATAGAATAAGAGGAACCCCAGAACAATTCGATATTGAATTACAATTAAGTAATACATCTCTTGATGAATATGACCACATATCAGTTTTATCTTGTAGTATTCCAAAATCATATTACGCAATAGAAAGTGATTATAACACATTTAAATTAATAGAAGGAAATAATCCATTAACTGAACAAGTAATTATAACAATACCAGAAGGAAATTACAACGCAAATCAATTCACAGATGAATTAACATCTCTTTTAAACACTAATTCACCAACAAATCTAACATATACAATGACATTATCAATTATAACTGGTAAATATACTTGGACAGCAAAAACATCTGGTGGTGGTTCTCCATCATTCCAACCAATATTCGAAACATCAATGAATGTATATGAAAAATTAGGATTTGATAGTAATAGTCAAAATCAATTCGTAGGTGATACTTTAACATCATCAAATGTTATTGATTTATCACAAGAGAATGACCTTTTTATTAGGTCAAGTATTATTTCTGGTGCTGTAAATAGTAATGAAGATATATTATTTGATGTTAATGCTTCTCAATTACCACCATTTTCTCGTATTCAGATATATAACAATAATGTCTATGGATTTAGTAAATTATTAAACAATTCATCTAATATATTTTCATTTAGAATAACAGATGAAAATGGAAGAACAAAGAAATTAAATGGTGTTGATTGGGACATTACACTCTTAATATATAAGGCATCTCCTATTCCATCAAAAACAATAGATTTAATGCGATTAATTGGTGAAATGATTTAATTAAGGATTTTTGCTAATTTATTATCTTGATTTATATTATATAAATAAGAAATATCAAAAAAAAAATATCTTACTATATAATATAAATAATAATATTAATATGTCAGTAAAATTAGACAACACAATCGATTACGATAAACAAGAATTACAAAATAGTTCTTACACTTTAACTAAATTAGTTAATTTATCTGGTAATACTACTCAATCAGTAGGTGCTCAATCTCCAACTGATATTACATATGAAATCCCTCCAAATTGCGTTAATTTAGCAAGAGGTTATTTAACTGCGAAAGTTAAAGTAGGAGCACAAGACTCAACTTATTATGCTTGGGTTCATAAAGTTATTCCATTTAGTAGTGTTTCTTTAAGCACTCGTGGTGGTGCTTACTTATATCAAGTTATGGATAGATTAAGTGATTTTTCCAGAATACAACAAGGTGAAGCAACCGATGATAACTTATTACACGGCGATGATGAAGAACCATTATGTATAGCAAAACAAGCTGGTAAAGCATTAATTGGTGGTAAAGGTTCTGCTGGTTCCGTAGGTGCTCCTTATTTTGAGCAACAATACTTACAAGTTGGTGGATTAAATGCTGATTATACATTTGATATTAAAATCCCATTAAAACATTTAGGTGGTATCTTTGCTGTAGATAAAAGTATTTTATATAGAGAACCGCTTGTGCTCCGTATCCAGTTATGTAAAGGTGCTGATTTTGTATATAGAGGCACTTCTAATACCAATCCAGATACTGGTGCTGATGATATGTTCTCAACATCAACTATTGAGTTCTCTGATTTAGGTTTATATATTCCAGTTGAGCGTAATAGTGCTATTGTCCAATCATTAAATATGGCAACATCTTCAGAAAGTGGATTTTCAATTTTATTTCCATATTACTCTGTTTATAACAATGTTCGTAGTGGTTCATCACAAGCAACCACAATTAGAGCAAACTCAAATCAAGGGCAAAGTATTCGTAGTATAAAAACTTGTATCTTTTCTACCAAAGATAATCACGCTCGTAGATATGATAGATGGATTAGAGAAGGTGGTAATCCAGTTAATACACAAGGTAATAAATGTAATACTTACAGAACTTTATTAAATGGTCAAAGATTACAAGAATATGATATTGATGCTTCCAAAGGTCAAGATTGGGTAGAAAATAAAGACAATTTAAAAAATGGTATCTATTGGAATAAAAATGTCTATCAATTAAATTGGTCTCATACTGATAATTTCAGTAATCAAGCAGACACTGAAAGTGATATGAAAACTCGTGATACACAAGTATTTGCTGGTATTTCTACTCGTGGCGGTGAAGTAAGACACGATTTCTATTTAGAATGTGATAATCAATCTAATAGAATTGTGAGCGTAGTCGAAGGTATTAAAACTTTATCAATCAATGCCAAAGGTTTATTAGTAAATTAATCATACTCAACTTTTTAAGTTTAATATAAAATGATTTTTAAAAAATATTTAAAAATTATTTTATATATATAGTATATAGGATAGATACGACGGCGTCCTATATCATTAATAAATGTTTAGCACAATTCTCATATATGAACCACACAGATTATTAATATGATTTTGACTTATGACACCCTCTAATCTCTCATTGTTTTGTTTTGTTTTTTTTATAGTATAGTATAAGTCGTAAGGAAAAATCAACCATTCTATTATATAATAGTATTTGGAAAAAAATATTAATATATAATATATACAATTTTGATATAACTTTTTTAAAAGTTAATGGAAGGAGATGGAGCATTAACACAGAAAATAAAAGATTTCACTCGTCAGATATTTAAAGGACGAGACCAATTAGCATCTAATTCACAAAAGAAATTAGATAAATGGGGTGATTATGAAATTCAAAAACTAAAAATAGTAAGGAAACCAATTATGTCTGGTATTACTAAACTTGCTGATAAATTAACAAAAGGACAATTCACCAAGGATATGGCAAAAAACGGATATGATGATATGTTTCATTTAAGATTAGATATATTTTTAAAAAATGCCCCTTGTCTAACAATAGAGAAAAATGAGACTATTACTATATCAAGAGGTAAATGTGAAAAAACAAATGAAGACGGATTAGAAGCAAGAATGGTAGAAGTAAAGAAACCAAGAACATTAAAGGAAGCATATGAGCGTATGACAAAAGGATATGCTACAAAGAAAAATCTATACGACTATGATAGTCTTAAAAATAATTGTCAAAGATTTGTAGATACATTCTTAACACAAAATAAAGATGCTTTTAATTATACAGCAGAAGATAAAAAGTTTGTTAAACAAGATTTAAAGTTTATCATAGATAAATATAGTAAATTAAAAAAACCAGCAAAAATAATTACTAATATAGCACAACGATTATCATTATTTATGACTGGTGGTGCTGATAATCAAGAAGGTGGAGCAATGGATGTGAAATCATTAATAATTATGAATAGTAAAAAATATGATTACTTATAATATACAATGGAAAGAAAAATACCAAGCAGATATTTGCCAAAGTCTTTGACACCAAGTCAAAGAAAAAAACAATTAAAATCTATTTTAGAAAAAACAGATAGACCAATATTAAAAGATTATAAAACAAGAAGAAGTAAATGGACAATTTTAGCATCTAATTATTTTGGAGATGGCAAAACATCAAAAGAAGATATGGCAAAAATATTAAGTAAAGGAAATAAACAAAGAGAAAAAGAATTAATGAATGCCTTTGATGAAATCTATAAGAAGGCAGAAGGTGCTTATTATTCAAGTGGAAGTCGTCCATCAACTAATATTTTCCAATGGTCTTATGCCAGATTATTTAGTGTTTTATTTGGTGGTAAATCAAGAAATATTGATAAAAAAATAGTTGAAAAATACAATGTTCCATTATTAAAACCTAAACAAAAAGGTGGATATATTTTGCCATTATTGATTTATAATAGATTAAAAAATAAAAAATAAAAATGAAAAATATTTTTTGTTTTTATATAATATAAAGTATAAATATAAATATAATATATTATATAATAATATAAGGAAATATGGAAAACACAGATAATATAGATAATATACCACCAATAGAAAAAATTATTGATGATGGTTCTGATTTATTAAAACAAATGGAAGAAGAAAAAGTTCTTTTAGATGAAAAAGAAAAAGCAAGATTAAAACGAAATGAATATCACAGAAATTATTATAGTAAAAATAAGTTCAGATATAATAAACATTGTGGTGAAGGTGCTTATAGAGGTGATAGAGGTAGAAATCAAAAGATGAGATATAAATTATCAATCTTGAATATTCAAACTGGCAAACCTATATTAAGTAAAACATTTCGTTCTTTGGTAGAAATGAGTGAGCATATAGATGTTCCTAAATATACATTATCATTGATATATAGAGGTCATTATAAATTAGGTAATAATAAATCAAAGAAAACAAGTAAATATAATCAATATTTAATAGAAAAAATATAATCAAATATAATTAGATGGGATATAAATAAAAATATCTTATCTTATTATATAAAGAAATAATAAAGATGTCAAAAAAAGTAATACAAAGACAAACTTGTGTAATTCACGAGGCAACAAATGCTGATATACCATTTAGTTTTAATTTAGAATTAGATTTTGTTCCTACTAAATGTATTGTTAGAACAATTTCTTATAGAAGAAATACTGGTAGTGGATTACATGGAATTAAATGTAATTTTTTAAAAGCAAGAAATAATATTTTTGCTACACTTGTTGCTTCCGCTAATGATGATTTTGTGTCAAATCCAAGCACTACATATAAAATAGACCCAAGTATTGGTGGATTATTAACAAATGGTGATGTTCAATTTAATATAGTTAAACTTGGTTCTGATGAAACACCAGAACAATTAGATGGTGTATTAGGAATGACATTAGAGTTTATACAAGAAAAAGAAGAACCACAAAAACCAATAGCAGATATGACTACATTAATTAACTTTTTAAAATCTGAAAGAGAAAAAGCAAGCACTATATTAGGACAAAATCAATTACCAACTATGATTGGTGGATGTCATTGTTGTCAAAGAGGAATGGTAGGTGGTCAAGAAGAAGAAGGTGAAGAAGCACCTATGGAACAAGAAGCACCAGCAGAAGAAGAAACACCAATAGATATTGATACAAGAAATGCTTATAATCAATCAGACCCTATTCCTAATATTCACGCTGATGTTGATGAACCTATGGAAGCAGTAGATATACCACAAGTAGTAGAAGAAGCACAAGAAGAACCAGAACAACCACAAGAATAATTAATAGTATTTAACATTTTAATATGTCGTTATAATATACGATATATTAAGATGAATATAATTTTAACTAAAAGTAAAAGGAAAAATAAAAAATGGCAAGCAGTCTTATATGATAAAAATGGTAAAAGAAAAAAGACTATACACTTTGGGGATAATAGATATTTGGACTATACTCAACATAAAAATAAATCTCGTATGGAAAGATATGTCGCTCGTCATAGAACAAGAGAACAAAAGTTTTGGAATAGAAATAATGTAATGACACCAGCATTTATGTCTCGTTTTATTACTTGGTCAAAACCATCATTGGATGATGCGATTAGATATACTAATAATCGATTTAATATTAATATCAAATTAAAATAATTATATATTATATAAGAAAAAATGTCAAGCAGTATAATTAATCAAAATATCTTACAAAGTTGTATAAGTAATAGACTAACTTGTCATTTCTATATTGATTTATCAGTTGGATTAAGCAGAACAATAGATTTCACAAAAGCAGAACAAGGAGGACTTGATTTTCAACCAGACTTCTGTTATGTAAAATATTTCGGATTTCAAAGCGACCATCAAACAGCACATAATCCATTAGCAATAATAACTTGTGATTTTATTAGAGAAAATGATTTATTATGTCCTTTTCATCCAGATAAATCAATAATGAGTTTTCACAATTTAAAATATACATGTAAGCAATACTTTGATTTTAGAAATGCTAAAATACAAGTTAGATATATTGACGGAAATCAAGAAGTAAATGAAGATAGTTTAGATAAAGGCAATTTATTAGTAGGTATTGAGTTTGTTAGACACTTACGAACCAATGAACGAGTAATTTGGTAATAACAAAATATTGTATTATAATATAGAAATATGTTTAAAAATTATAAAGTAGGTGCTATTGAAATTAAAAATAAAAATAATGGAGAAGACGCTTTCTTTGGTGGTGCTCCTTTTAAAAATTGTGGTATATTTGGGAAAAAAAGGTCTGGCAAAAGCAACTTGGTATATCATCTCTTACGCAATACACTTGATAAAAATACTGATATATATATTTTTTCACCTACTACAAGAAGAGATGATACATATATTCAGTGTGTCAAAGAATTAAAAGATAATGGAAACAATGTAGAAGTATTTGATAGTTTATATGATACATATTATGAAGGAAAAAGAAAAAAGAATGTTCATTTATTAAAAGAACTTTTTAATTCATTCACAGCAGAAGAACAATTAGATGAAGAAGAAGAAGAAAATAAATCAAAAAAGAAAAAGAAAAAAGAACAAACTGGTGAAGGTAATAAATACAGAAATCCATATGAATATAAATTAACAAGAGAAATGTTTGGACAATATCATTTATATGATTTAATGTTTGGCAATAATCAACCAAAAAATGAAGAACATAAGGAAAATATAAAAAGAAATAAACCAAAAATGAAAAAACCAAGAGGTAAGAAAATATTTCCACAAAAATGTATATTATTTGATGATTTATCAGATGAAATAAGAGACCCATATGTAAGTGCTATGTTAAAGAAAAATAGACACTATTTTTGTCAAACTATTATTTCAACACAAAATATAATGGACATTCACGCATCATCTCGTGGTCAATTTGATATAGTCATAGCATTTAAAGCAATACCAAGAGAAAAAGTTGATGTATTAAGAAAAATGATGGATGTTCCTATTGAAGAAAAAGATTTTTATAGATTATATATGGAAGCAACAAAAGAACCATATGCTTTTATGTTTTGTGATTGTAGAAATGGTATAATACGAAAGAACTTTGATGAAATAATATATCAATAAATAAAAATGATTTTAATTAATATATAAAAATGATTTATATATAAGACTAATATATATATATATTATATATTAATTAAAATAAAAAAGTGATTTTAATTTTTTGTAAATTATTATCTTATACTATATTATATAATAAACAAAACAAAACTAAAAGAGAAAAATAAAATATATCTGTATTATATACGATGCCAAAGAAAGCAAAAGAGTTTAATAAGGCGTTAAAGAATAAATACGGCACATATAGGGTCTATAAAAAAGGTATTGTCAATTTAAAGACTGGCAAAGTAGTTATCAAACCACAAGATATAATTAATCGAACTGGTAAGTATAACAAACGATTTGTTAAAATCATTAGAGAAAAATTATCTGTTCGTGATTTAAACAAAGCAATTAAATACTATGGAAAATCTGATGTATTAAATAATTTAAGAAATAATTTAGAAACATCAAGAGATTTGACCAATGTTAGTAGAGATAATAGAAATAGACCTCTACCATTTGATGACAAAGGTAATACAAGAGTTTTATTTGACCAACAAACTAATCGTTTATATTCACCAGAATGGATTTTGACAAGAGGTAATAGAGCAAGAAATCGTGTGATTACTCATACTGGTGCTATATTAAATCATGAAGAAAGTAAGAGAAGAATTAGTGCTTCTGATAATTTATTAGATAATCAATTTGATGATTTAATAAATGGCACAGAAACAACAATTACTATTGATTTAACTAAAACAAATCTTCTTCATTTTTTAAATAAAATAAAAGATGATATTGATAAATTAATAGATGTCCAACCATTATTACAATTTGATGGAATAATATATGCTCTTAATGAAAAGACATTAAAAAGTTTATTAAAAGTAGTCAAAAGTGGTGGTCTTATTACTATAACAGAAGGACAAGGCAGTGATGTAGAAATATATAAAAGAATGTTAGCATCAAGATATGTCAGACTTACTACCAGAGAAAGAGAGCGTCAAGAAGAAGCAAAACAAGCATTTTTCCAATATGCTAATGGTGCTTTTTTTAGATATTATAATGAGACTAATCTTAATCTTGATAGATATGGTGTCTTTGTTAAAGACAGAACAAATTATAATGATAATTGTTTATATTTAGCATTAAAAAATGGTGGATTAGATGAAGTTAAATTGAATGTATTAAGAAACTTATTTATTACAAGAGATATTCCAACAAACAGATTAAAATTAATCTGTGAAAAATTAGAAATCTGTATTGTATTAAAGAAAATGAAAAATACAAAAGATGATAAATATAATAATATCAGAACAACAACTTATGGTGATAATACTAAACCGATATATAATATTGGTCTTATTGATAGTCATTATTTTATATTAGAAGATACACCATTCACTAAATGTTATTTAGAAAATTATGAAAAATTACAAGATAAAATAGAAGGTCATCGTATATATAAGTTTAGAGAAAGAGGTGTTTTTTCCAAGTATGAATACTTACAACCATATGAAAGTGGTATTGATAGTTTTGCTTTATTAACTACTTTGATAGAAAATAAAGATAAACTATTATCACCAATAGAATATGGCAATGAAATATTAAAATCACATTTTTATGATAAGGCATTTCAAACGGAAAGTTTAGAATATTGTCATTCTTTAAATACCAATCTTATTGTAGATGTTGATGAAGAAGATTTTATAGATGAAGAAGATTTAGACGAAGATGCTAAAAATAAAATAAAAGATATGAAAAAACCAGTAATTAAAGTATTCTTTGATTTTGAGACTTGGACTGATGAAACTGGCAAACAAAATGAATATGTTGTTTGTTTTAAATATCAAGGTGAAGATGAAAAAGTTATACATTTTATAGGTAATAATTGTGGCAGACAAATGTTGGAATGTTTAGAAGGTGAAAATATAATGATGATTGCTCATAATTGTATGTTTGATTTCACATTCTTATTAAAATATTTATCATGTGTTCGTTCTGTTATTTTTAAAGGTAATTCATTAATATCTTGTGATGCTTCATATTACAAAAATAATGGTGAATGTATTAAAATCAGATTTAAAGATAGTTATAGATTAATTACAATGCCATTAAGAGATTTTGGTGGTGCTTTTGGTATTGATACAGAAAAAGAAGTTATGCCTTATGATGCTTATAATGTTGTTAATCCATTAAAAAATCGTTATATGAAAGTTAAAAAGTTTTTAAGTTTTTTCGATAATAAAAAAGACAGAAAATTATGTCTTAACAATCTAAAAAAATGGGGTTGTATTAATAATAATGATAATAAAGTAAATATAATAAAATATTCAGCATTATATTGTAGATTAGATGTTATTGTATTAGAAAAAGGTTATAACAAGTTCCGTGGATGGATGTTGGAATTAACTGATAATAGAATAGATATTGATAAAAAATTAACTATTAGTAGTCTTGCCTATGAATATGCTAAATTAGAAGGTTGTTTTGATGAATGTTATGAAATCAGTGGTATTCCTCAACAATTTATATCAAGAGCAATTGTAGGTGGAAGAACTATGTTATGTGATAATAAGAAAAGAAAAATAACTAATGGAAGAATAGCAGATATGGATGTGAATAGTTTATATCCTTTTTCACTTGCTACTATGGGTGGTTTTTTAAAGGGAACACCAAAAATAATAAAAGATGAACAAAAAAATTATGACAACTTTTTAAAACATAAAGATGGATTTTTTGTAGAAATAAAAATCAATCAAGTTGGAATAAGAAGAAGATTTTCATTATTATCATATGTTAATGATGAAGGTGTAAGATGTTTTGTCAATGATGAAATGGTTGGAAAAACAATAGTTGTTGATAAATATATGTTAGAAGGTATGATTAAATATCAGAAAGTTGATTTTGATATTGTTCGTGGTTATTATTATGATGAAGGTAGAAATAATACTATTAAAAAAGTAATAGACTATTTATACACTGAAAGATGTAAGCACAAAGATAATGGTAATAAAATAGAAATGTGCTACAAATTAATTCTCAATTCAATTTTTGGTAGATGTCTATTAAAACCAATAGAAGAAGATGTTGATATTGTTAATGAAGATAAATTAGACAAATATTTAAGAAAAAATTATAATTCAGTTAAAACTTGTCAATTAATTGGCAATAAATATTATGTCAAGAAATGGAAACCAATTCTTAATCATTTTAATGCTTGTCATATTGGAGCAGAGGTATTAAGTCATAGCAAAATGGTAATGAACAACATTATGTGTCTTATAGAAGATAATGGTATGGGTGATGAAATGTATTATTCAGATACTGATAGCATATTGATGAATGAAGAGATATTACCAAAATTAGATGAATTATTTAAAAAACAAAATAATGGCAAAACATTATTTGGAAAGGCATTAGGTCAAATGTCTGGTGATTTTAAAATCAAAGATAAAAATGGCAATAAAATAAAAATGTCCGAAATATATGCTACTGATGCTGTTTTTCTTGGAAAGAAAATGTATATGACAAAAATAAAAGGCATTGATTTAGATGGTAATGAACATATAGATTACCATTGTCGTATGAAAGGTATTACTCCAAAGAGTATTGACTATGAAAATGAATATAGAAATAATAAGTTTAAAGTTATACAAGAAATAAAAAATAAACAAAATAAAAATATGACTAAATTAGAATTATATGATTTAATATATAACAATCTACCAGTAGATTTTGATTTATTATGTGGTGGTAAATCAGCGATGTTTAAATATAAAAAAGATAATGAAGGTCTAAATATATATAGACATTTAAAAGGAACTTTCACAAGAAGAGTTCAGATACACCATTAATTAAATATTTAATATAATAAGTTAATATATAAAAAAATAATATATTAACATATTATATAATAAAGAAAACAAATGAATTACTTATTCGCTATTATCAATCCAGATGGAACAACTAAATCTGTTCATAGATATAATACATTAGCACCTATTAGAAAAAAGACTAAATTATCTAATAAAGAAATCAATGATATTATCTATGGAAAAACCATTCACGATACTTATAGAATACATAGAAGAGATGAAAAAGGATGGATTTAAATTATTATTTATCAACTTATTATATAATGAATTACAAATTACTATATAATAAAGTTGATAATACAATACCAAGTAAATATGAAAGTAAAAATAATGCTGAATATACAACACCTTATAAATTAAGAAGTGAAATGCTTGATAGTATTCCAGAAGAGTTTTGGCAAACACCTAAAAAGGTTTTAGAACCTTGTTGTGGTAAAGGTGGATTTGTAATATCAATAATAGAGAAATTCAATAAGTATTTAGATATGAAAACTATATTAGAAGAATGTGTATATTTTAGTGATATTAATAAAGATAATGTAGATTTTGTGATTAATTTATTAAATTTTGAATACAAATTAAATTATAAAGTATGTGATGTTTTAAAATTAGATTGGTCTGGTTTTGATGCTGTTATTACTAATCCTCCTTTTGAGGATAGAAATAAATGTGGTAAAACTCAACATAAATTATGGGTGAAAATAACTAAAAGAATATTTAGTAATTATTTAAAAGATGGTGGATTATTATTACAAATTACACCATTTAGTTTTGGTAGTCCATCAAATAAATTATTTAAATTGTTTAAGGAAAAACAAGTAAAATATATCAATTTTGGCAAACAATATTATTTTAAAAATGTGAATGTAAATATGGCGTGGTATTTGATATATAATAATAATAATGATAATGATACACTAATAGATAATAAGTATGAAATCAATTTAAAAAAATGTTTATATTTGCCAAATGATATTAAATCAATTGATATTCATAAGAAAGTTATGTTTAATGATAAACAAAAATATAATGTATTACATGATTTTAATACATTACATAACATAAGGAGATATGATGAAAACCCAGTATTAAGTGAAGTGAAAACTGATAAATATATTCACCCAGTTTTTCATACAAATAGAAAAGTATGGTATAGTAGTATTACTAATAAACACACTAAAAATAAGAAAGTTATTTGGTCTAAAAGTGGATATACAAAACCTATATATGATAAAGGAATATATAGTATGACTGATTTTGGGTTTTATATATTAGTAAATACTGATGAAGAAGGTGAAAATATAGTTCATAATTTAAACAGCAAATTATTTAGATATATATTTAAAACTGCTAAATGGTGTGGATTTGGAGACCATAATGTTTTTGCCAATATTCCAGTATTGCCAAATAGAAAAATGACTGATAAGGAATTATGTGAATATTTTGATATTAAATTTTCAATTGAATGAAAAATAAAAATGAAAAAAATAAAAATGATTTTTTATTTTTATTAATATATAAATATAATTATATATATATATAATATACTATAATATAAAAACTATTATATAATAAAAAAAATAAAAAAGTGATTTTAAAAAAACACAAAATATAAATTAAACTATACATATAAAAAACAATGAGTATTAAAGATTTAGTTATGGAATTGAGCAATATTACTTTCGAAAATAGTGAAAGTATTCCTTCTGGTGTATTTAAACAAATATTAGATAAAACCAAGGAAGTTTATGATAAAGCAGAAAGTGCTGAAAACAATAGTGAATTATACGCATTAAAAATTGCTAATGAAGAACTAAAAAAAGATAAAAAAAGATTAGGTGATTATCTTGATGAACATAAGGAATTAGTCCGTAGTTTTTTAATTGATGAAAAAACACCAAAAGAAGTGAGAATGTTATACACTACATATACTATAAAATATCACGCTGATAAACTAAATGAAATATTAGTAAAAGAAGAAAAAGATAATCAAGAAAAATTAAATATATTATTCACTAAATATGATGAATATGTTATGGGGGAATTAGAAAATACAACTGATGAAGAATTATTCAGAACTATGTCATATATTCGTGGTGATTTAAATCATATGAAACTTCGTTCTCGTGGTTGTAGATGTTTAACTAAAAAATATGAAGTCTGTAAAAATGACGGAAAACATCTACATTTAGGAATGATTTATTCTTGTGGTCGTCATCGTCAAAAAATGACAGATATATTGGAAGTTGCCAGATATTCATTCAGAGATTTCGAAGGTATATATGAAATAAGAAGACAATTTATTTGTCCAAGAACTGGTAGAAATATAAGATATTGGGATTTAAATAGTATAGCAAAAGTCTGGAATAAATTATGCTATTTATTTGATGGTGAAGAAATTGATATGACTGCTGAATTATGGAGAGATGATGAAGAAGAAGAAGAAGAAGAAGAAGAAGACTATGATGCTATGGTTCATCGATTAGTTGATGAACATTATAGTTAAATAATTAAATAAACTTGCCGAGAAAAATAGGCGAAAATTAATATGAATAAATATGCTGGTAAAAACTGGTATATTTATTCATATTAATTGTTGATTGATTAGTGAGAACGAGCGAGTGAAGCGAGCGAGTGAATGAAGGAC
>Ga0070751_1001143_pt1 | contig 15867 bp, 23 predicted proteins | sample VirMetDEL_Aug_28_FD_78514 | JGI IMG/M metagenome (GOLD analysis project Ga0070751, IMG submission 78514) | Aqueous microbial communities from the Delaware River and Bay under freshwater to marine salinity gradient to study organic matter... | ecosystem: Environmental > Aquatic > Marine > Coastal...
AAACTGAAAAGGATTCTTTAATCAGAGCAATTGATGCTGATGATTTAGATTTTGATGGTTTATCTTCTGCTGATGTATATGGATTATATGATGCTAAGCATGTAGCTACTTCTGCTACGGTTACTGGATTTACATCCACAATTACAGAAAATATCTATGGATTTGCAATTGATGGATTAGTAGAAGGTGATTTTAGTATCTATAATGTTACTACTTCTTCTTCCGTTGCAATATCTTCATTCAGCGAAAGTGCTGATGGAGTTTATGAGTTTACCTTTGCTGCACAAACAGCAGCAGATGAATTAAGATTAACACCATCAAAAGCTACTTATGATTTTTCATTAGTGGTTGCAGAATTAGTAACGATTTCTTAATTATGGCTAAGTACATAAAATTAGGAAGGACTTCTTTTAATGTTGATGAGATAAAGAAGCTAACATTTGATGAGTTTAAATGTTTCTTCATAGGTAAATTGGATGTAGATATTGCTCAAGCATATGAGCAAATAACTAAAAAGAAAGCTAAGGCTAAAGCAAAGAAAAAATAGTTTTCCGTATATAGTTTTAATTTTTTTGTCTTTAAAGGGGTGCTGTACGGTATCCCTTTTTTGTATATTTAGTGTATGAAGTTTTATAGAACAATAGAGGAATTACCAATATGGAACTTTGAAAAGATTAATGAGCAAGGTGATGTAAGGTATATGCTAAAGCTGGATGATTACTTTGAACTTCCAGAGATAGGAATAGACTATGATACATTGGTTGATTATTTCATCCAGGTAAGTGATGAGTTATTTGAAAGATTTGGAGTTGATGATAGGGCCATTACCAATATGATGGAAGAAAAGGATATACTAATCATCAAATTGAAGTGGTTAGCTGGAGAAAAGGCTTTTAAAACAAGATATAAGATAAAAAGTAAGATTAGAGAGGATAGGGAAGCAATGGTTGGAGATAAGAAGCAGACCTTTGAGGAAAAGATAATAATGTTGGAGAGTTACTTTAAGAAGGATTTTGACGTATATAAGATGAGTGTGGCTAAATTCTACACATATTTAGATGTATTTAAGAGGGCTAACAAATGACAATCTTCTCCAATAAATTAGAAAAATTAATAGTACAATTGGAAGAACTTCCAATATTGGCAGAGATTATTGCAGATGAAGAGATGGCCAAGCAATTTCCAGCTAAAGTAAGGCATCAGATTAAAGAAGAGGGAGAAAATGAGGAAGGCCAAATAATACAAGAGGGATATTCTCAATCTTGGGGTGTTGTAAGATCAATAGCTGGATTGCAGATTGAATATGTAGATTTGTATTATACTGGTAAGTTTTTGGATGGATTAACTACTGCTAAAAGCAATAATGAGTATTATTTAGAATCTAATGTTGGATATTTCCAAGATTTAAAAGATAGATATATTGGAATAATGGGCTTACAAGAGGATAATTTGGCTCTAATTATACAAGATATAAGAAAGAAACTAATAAAAGAGTTTAAAGATGGCAGATAAGATAAATAAGAGTGATTTATTTGGTGATTTAAATCTTGGTGCTGAGATAGCAGCATTGAAGGAATTGCTTGGATTAGTCACTAAATTGCAGCAAGAAACACAGAAAATGGCTAAGAATAAGCTAACTGATGTGGCAAAAATTGATGCATCTACGGTTGATGGGATGAAAAAACTAATGGCTGCAAAGGAAGATGCTAATAAAATAGAGAAACAAAGCAATGATTTAGATAAAGAAGCCATTAAGCTAAAGAAACAGCTTACTCAAGCAGAAGATGCAGAGGTAAAGGCTAAAATTAGGTATCAAGAAGCCAGTAAGGCCCAAAAGGCAGCTTTGAAGGATGAATTGATATTAGCTGATCAAAATGCTGGTACATTACAGAAATTAGGGGCTGAGAATAGAAAATTAAGAAGAGAAAGAGAAGGATTGAATCTTGAAACTGCAAAAGGTAAAGCCAGATTACAAGAAATCAATAAGCAATTAGATTTAAACAATAAAAGGATTATCAGTAATTCAGATGCTCTAAAGAAGCAAAGAATGAATGTTGGTAATTATACATCATCAGTTACAGAAGGAATACAAGCCTCTGGATTATTCAGTAGGCAATTGATGATATTACAGAGGATACAAGCCACATTAGCAGTATTTACAAAGAAATCTGCACAAGCCACAGAACAACAAGCAGTAGCCACAGCCACAGCATCATCTGCATCTGGAAAATTCTCTAAGGCATTAAGAGTATTAAAAGTGGCATTAATATCTACTGGTATTGGTGCTATTGTAGTAGCATTAGGTGCATTAATTGCTGGATTTGCATCTACACAAAGGGGAGTTGATGCATTTACTAAGGTTTTAAGGCCTTTAAAGGCTTTATTTGATGTATTTATAGGATTCATCCAAGATACAGCTTTAGGTACCTTTGACAAGCTAAAAGAGGCCTTATCCAATCCAAAAGAGGCAATACTTGCATTAGGAACTGCAATAAAAGAGAATTTACTTAATAGATTCAAGGCATTAGGGGTATTTGGAGAGGGATTAGCAAAAATATTTAGTGGAGATTTAGCAGAAGGATTCAAAGATTTAGGTAATGCAGTTATACAAGGTACTACTGGAGTTACAGAAGGTATTGATAAATTGGCATCTGCTGGTGAAGCTGTTGGTGATTTGGTTGGTGATGCCCTTGATAAAGGTGCTGAATTAGACAGATTAACAAAGGAATTTGAGAAAAGGCAATTAGAATCTGTTATACCATTAGCAGAGGCAAAAATTGCATTCCAAGAATTAAAGGCAATAGCTAATGACCAGCTTTTAACAGATGAGGCAAGGATAAAAGCATTAGAAGATGCAGAGAAACAGCAGAGATTCATTGCTAAGACTGAAAAAGACTTGCTTAAATTAAGGATTGATGCTATGGAATTAGAGCAATCATTTAATGATACATCAAGAGAAGATAGATTAGAATTGAAAAATCTAAAAGTAGAAGCATTAAGATTTGATGAAGTTGCTGAAAAGAAAATAGCTGGATTGATATCTCTAAAATCTGGTATTCAAAAGAGGGCATTGATGGAAGAGCAGAAACTGAAAAAGGCTATCCATCAAGCTGATGATAAAGCAGAACAAAATAGAATCAAGTTTGAAAGAGAACAGCTTGAGAATGAACTGGAAGCCAGAACAGAATTAGGCATGATTACTATTAAAGAAAAGAAGAAATTAATAGATGAGATTGCTAAACTAAACAAGGAATTATTAGATAAGGAATTTGAACAGCAAATCCAAGCTATTAAAGATTCTACTGATGCAGAAGAGGTCAAGAATAAAAAGATAGAAGAGGCACAAAAAGAGCATGAAAGAAAGATACAGAGATTAAATGAGCAGACTGCTGATAATAAGAAGAAGCTGGATGATGAGGTTACAAAGCAGATAATTGATAATGCTCAATCTGTTTTTGCTGAACAAAAGCAAGTATTTGATAAGCAATTGGATGAGAGAAAGGAGTTACTTAATGAAGAGTTAAATGATTCTAAGACTCAAGAGGATGAATTAAAGACATTAGCAAAAGAAAGAGTATTATTTGCAGATGAATCTTTAGCAGTAGAGAAAGCCAAACAAGCAGAGATACAGAAGGAGTTAGCTAAGACTGAAAAGAGAAAGCAATTATTAGCAGTTACAGAGAGTGCTTTACAATTATTAGGTTCATATGCTCAAGGTGGAAGTAAAACACCATTCAAAGATGCATTTAGTGATATTACTAAGATGCTTGGTGCTATTCAATCCATCCAATTTTTTGCTGATGGTACTGAGAGTGTTGAAGGTGGAATACAAGGTAAGGATAGTGTACCAGCAATGTTAATGCCTAAAGAAAGAGTTGTGGATGTAGCAAACAACAAGAAGATTGGAGGAATGAGTAATGACCAATTAGCAGATTTAGCATTTAAGTATAGAACTGGAAGATTAGACCAAGATTTACCATCTATTAAGCTGGAAAAACAGAGATTTGAAAGCAATAAAGAGTTAATTGATAGGGTAAAAGATGTAGAAAAGGCAATCAGAAACATACCAGAGGTATCTATTGACCCACATGCATTGGCTAACTTTATTACAGAAACCATAAGAAGGCAAAATAAGGTGGATAGAAATCATTATAAAACCAATGAAATATTCAAATAATGGCACAATTTGATAATGTAAAGTTTGAATTATTAGGAGAATCTGAAGGAGTAAGGGATTGGCAAGGACTACAAATCTTAGCTACTTTTGATAATGACAATACACAGCCCAATATAACCACATCTGAATTGACATTCAGCTTAAATATGGGTAAAAAGATAATTGACCACATTGATAATGGTGCTGGTGTATTTCAAGGAATACCATTTCAGATGTTACTTAATTCTCCATCTACTGATGTATTTAAGGGAATACTGGATTTAGCTGATGATATAGAAGTAAATAGAGAGAAGAAAGAGGTAAAGGCAAAATTAGTAAAATTAGATGGGCTAAATAACTTTGCTAATATATCAGAAGGGATTACAATGGGCTTATTAGAATCAGAAGGTAAATTTACTGCATCTGATTACGTGGATATTCCTTATATAAAAGAAACTGAATTTGATTATTTAGCTACGGCAATGCTTATCATCTCCATTTTTCAAATACAACAGCAATTAGCAGAATTAGTTAAGGATGCCTTAGATATTTCTACTGATGGACTTGGAGAAACAGCTGGTTCATTATCTACTGGTGCAGTTGGAGGTGCTTATATTACCGTTTTTAAAGGATTAGCACAATTGGCTTATTTTGGTACTATGTTTTTCCTTTTGATTAAAATGGTACAAGATTTAATTGATTTACTTCTACCAATACCAAAGAAGCACAGAGGGATAAAGCTAAAAAGAATATTAGAAGTTGGATGTGAATTTGCTGGTTATGAATTTGTTCCAAGTAGCATGATTCCAGAATTAGAAGATTTGTATATTCTACCAAGAAAAACAGAAGAGGGAAGAAGGAATATTCCAAGTGGTGAGAATGGATTACCAGTTTCTGGTGGGCCATTATATACGCTTGGTAAATGTATTGGATTGGTAAAGGATTTATTTAATGCTAAAGTAAAGATTGTTGATAATAAGGTTTACATTGAACCATTAAAGAACAGAGGCTTTTGGGAATTAGAATCTACTTATGAGATGCCTCCAATAAAGGTAGATATTGATAAATATAATACCAATGAATTAGTTGGTACAAAGGTGATTAGCTTTAGTATTGATAATAATAACTATTGGGATTTAGAAGATTATCAAGGTACATCTTATGAGATTAAAACATTACCTAAAGCATTAACTGGTGAAGATTATAGGAATGTGCTTATAAAGGGAGTGTCAGAATTAACATTTCCAGTAGCATTGGGCACAAGGAAAAAAGAAGGCTCAATACTTGAAAGAACTTTTGCATTCTTTGCAGAAGTTGCAGACCAGCTTAGTTTAATATTTAAATCCAATAATGATTTTTATGGAACTGTACAAGCAGAAAGTAAAGATAGATTACTAAGAATGAGTACAGATTTAGTTAATATACCAAAGGTTTTAAGGCTTACACCAGAGTTAAAATTAAGTAATAAATATAGAGATAATTGGAGTGCAAAATATCTTTATCAACAGTATCATTATGTTAATTCTTTCGTAAAAGAAACTGTAAATCCAATACAGTATAATCAGTATAAAGTATATCAGAAGATAAAAATGAATGCATCTTTTGAGGACTTTTTAAAGATTATTAATAATAATAAAGCTGTTGATGCTGATGGTAATACGGTGATATTTGATTCTATTTTATATAACTTTGGAGGAGGATATTGGGAAGCTGATTATAGAGTGCAGTTTGAATATACTGATAATTTAAGAGAAACTTATACAGAGCCAACATAATATGGAAGATATTAAATACATAACTAAGATGGTAGATAAGGCAATGAGCCATCTACAAAATAAATTAGCAGAAAATTTAGCTAAGATTCCAGAAGGTTCAATGAAAGATAGATGTAAGGCTATCATGGAAGAACTAAATAAGGCTATGAGAGAAGGAGATACAAAGAAATTGGATAGTCTAAAGAAGGAATTAGTAGAGTTACAAAATATACAGAATAATGGCTAATATCAAAGTAATATCAAGGAAGTTTTATAACCAGCTTGATAATGGAGAAGATTTTACGCTTAACACAAGTACCTTTACTAACTTTTTAAAAGGGAATAGTGGAGGAAAATATAAAGCCATCCATGATATTGGAGTTGAATGGTTTAGTACAGCTTTACAAGTTTACAATGGTACAGATTATACTATTGTAAATGGTTTTACATTTACAGCCACAGCAGATACTATTACAAGAGATAGTGGAAGCTGGATAGATGATGGGTTTAAATTAGGTGATACAATTAAAGCAGTAACAACATCTGCTACTAATGATGGTACTTATACTGTTTCTAATATTACAGATACGGTACTTACTTGTAGTGGTGCTGGATTTACTAATCAAGTAGATGGTGATGCTATTGTTGTTGGATTTACTACGCTTAATGATGTAGAATTCCAATATGGATTAATTGAGAATGGTGAATCAATTAACTTCAATAGTAAAGTAGACGGAAACGTACAGAAATACAGATTAGAAGGAGTAAGTGCTACACCAACAGCAATGAATCCAGTTGGTATCCAAAAGACATGGCAGAATGGTAGTGTTGAGGTATCTACTGGTGCTGGTAATCCAATTAATATAACCAATGGTGCTTTAAATTATAGTGCTACACATCCATCATTTTTGATTGAGCATGAATTTATCTTGTTTCCTACCTATTTAGATGGTGAAATAGATAATGTTGTTAATGGTAATCCTCCAGAACTTTGGGCCACAGATAAGTGCTTGAAGTATGTATTTAGCATTTACATGGCTAATACTTTATCTGATCCAAATAGTTTCCATTATGGGCAAGATGAATTGCTATTGGGGAATACTGGATGGATAGATGAAACATATAACGGAAATGCAGCTAATTTTAGTATTAATTCTATCAGCTATGCAGATTCATCTGGTAATCCAGCTAATGGAATATTAAGAAGTGGTTCTACTGATGTTACGGTTGTAGTAGATACAGATTTAACAATTAATACATCTACTAAATTTGCATTAACACATTTCTTACTTCCAGATGAGGATCAATATAAAGGGGCATCTGTACAATCAAGCACATTAGAAGAAAACTTCTTATTTGAAAACTTTGTTACTCAATTTGGTGCGACTGATCCAGATGGAGATATATTAAAGAATGTTGTTGGTACGGTTGTTTCTGCATCTCAAGGAAGCATTACATTTACGGTGCAGTATGATTCAGTAGATGAATTAGATAAGATTAGGGCTGGTAATCATTGTTTCTTAGGCTTATTAATCCAAGATGCAAGTACAGCTAATACTCAAATGATGTTGAAGCTGGGTGCTGATGAAATGGTTGCAAGTGCTTTTGGAGATGATGAAACTGGGCTAATATCATTTGCAGATTTTAACCTATACCAACATCCAGAAGATGATGGTGATCCAGCTGATGGAAGTACATCTGTACAAGCCTATGTTGAAGATAAATTATTATCATCATTTACTTTTGAAATAGATAATGATGGGCCAGTAGTTGATAAAGTAACTGCAAGATTAGTAGCTTATAATTCTACTACTGGAGATTTCTTTGATATCCAAAAAGAGGAATATGATTTTACTATATATCCACAAGTTGGAGGAATACAGCAGATTAATTTAGATACAACAAGAGCATTTAAATTAGCATCTGGTAGTGATTTCAATAAAGTAGATTGCTCAATTACTTCTTCTGGTGCTAAAGATACTACTTATACATTCAATTGGGCCTTTGCATTTGATTGGGCTGATTATAAAGCATTAGCAAGTGCTAATAGTGCATTCTATGATTCAGCTGAATTAAACAATGGACTGAACCAAAATTCAAGCCATTACTCCATGAATGTAGCTAATTGGGGAGTATATTTATTCTATGATTTTGATATGAATAACAATGGTAATATTACCACATATAGGCAAATATCTCCAGAGTTAGATGTAGTAAATTATGATGATTATATTGGTACTAATATATGGAGTGTAACAAAGCAATTAACTAATCAATCTGGTACAAGTACCAATAATAATATATTAGATACTGAGAATACTAAGATCAGCTTTGCATTTACCTCATCATTGGGAGATGTTGGTACTGATTACCAGGCTGTAATTAGATTGGAAGAATATCAGAATGGTGGATTAAAGAATATATGGGAGATATCAAGCTACAAAGATAGATTAGTAGCTGGTAATCCATTGAAGCCATTAACCGGTGAAACATTTGCAAAGATTACTAAATCACCAGTTGATACATTAACGGTTGAGGCTGAAATTGATAAAGATTTAATAAATTTAGGTAGACAATACCAAGTTTCTTCAAGAATATGGGTTGGTTTAAGCCAAACTTACGTATTTGAAGATGGGGTAAACTATGAATTTGAGGATAGTGTAGATTATGACTTTGAATAAATAATATAAAAAATGGGTAAATTAACTGGAAGAACGGCAATCTCAACAAATATAGATGAGAATTTATTGATCCACGTAGTGGATACTACTGGAACACCAGCATCATACAAGGCTACATTAAGCCAATTATATGGAGTATTTCCAAAGAATAGTAGTGCTGGTGCTAGTGATGTAAACTATTTAGCAAGATGGACTGCTGCTGATGAATTAGGTAAAGGAATAGTACAAGATAATGGAAGCCAAGCCACAATAAATGGTAAGACTATTGTTAAAAATAGTGGTGTAACATCCCAAATAGAATTACATAAAACTGGATCAAGTTTAATTTATTTCTATGATGATGCTGGTACAGCAATACAATCTTATGTAGGTGATGCTACGGTAAGCACATCAGCTGATACATTCAGAATATTCCATCAAGGTGCAGTTGCAGTTGATATTAATTCTTCCCAAAATGTAGATATCAAAGAAACCATTCAGATTAGGCAAACAAGTGGAACAGCACCAGTTGCTGGTCAATACCTTAAAGCAATTAATGCACAAGGAGAAGCAGAATGGGCTGATGTTGTTGGAGGTGTACAAGTAAGTGGTACTCCAAACAACAATGAGATTGCAGTATGGACTAATTCTGATACTATTGAAGGTGATAATAAACTAACTTGGGATGGTACAAAAATAACCGTATCAAGTACAGATAATGATAGTACTGAGATTCACAATAATTATATCCAAAATGTAAGAGAAGGAGAAGATGCTAACTTAATACTTAAAACGTATGGAGATACTGCTGATGGTTCTGAGATTGTTAGTACAAAATATAATGGTACTATTGCATCACATTCAGCTTTAGCAAGTGGTCAATTGATTTCTGCACATAGAATATTTGGTTCTATTGATGCTGTTGGTGGTGTATCTACTTGTGCATTGATAGAAACAAGGTCAGCAGAAGCATTTAGTGCATCTGCACAAGGTGTTGAATATACTATTGATACTTGTGCAATTGGTGAATCATCTCCAACAGAAAGATTTAGAATTGATTCTGATGGTAGTGGTAAATTTACAAGTCAAGTATATTCTTCCATTGCATCTACGGTTACACCATCTGCTGGTGCAGCTACAATTGATTGGAATAACGGAAATATGCAAGTATTGGATTTACAAACTGGTGGTAATATCACAACATTTACAATCAATAATCCAAAAGCTGGTGCATCTTACTTCATTAAGATTATTCAAGGAGGAAGTAATACTATTACATGGCCAGCAGCAGTAAAATGGGCTGAAAATGATACTTATGCTGGTTCTCCTGGTGCTGGAGATATTGATGCAGTTGCATTAACTTATGATGGTACAAATTATTTAGCAAATTATTCATTAGATTATCAATAGAATATGCAGTTTCAACAACAAATAATGGGCTTTCCTCCAGCAAGGGGTAAAGATTTTGATCCAATTCCACATTCTGGTATTGATGATAGTGGTATTGATGCAATACCAGTTGCACAATTCTACCATGAAAGTTTTGGAGGATGGATAATACTTGGTGGTGATATAATTGGTTCTGAAATGGGTACAAATAGAAAAACCATAACTGGAATGTCTATTTATAAACAAGATAGAACTTCAAGTGGTTCAGTTTCCATGATTAACCAATATATCAAGATGGCCCATTGTACAGATACAATTTTTCCAAGTGGATTGCTTGATCCGACTGGTGCTACTGCATCAGCTGTAAGTTTATCCAATATATTAACATTAACAGATGAAACTACGGTGTATTCTGGAAGTTTAACTTTTGATGGTGCTACTGGTGAATGGACTGATAAGATTACCTTTGATACTCCATTTGAATATAATGGAAGAGATTGTATTGCTATGCTATGGATTAATGCTGATGGTAGCTATGTATCAAACAGATATGAATGGGGTGTTGTTGGAGGTACAGCAAGAATGCTACATCAAGAATCTGATACAACAGCAGTTGAAAATTTAACTGCTTATAGATCAAATGAAATCCCACAAACAAAATTCTATTACTAATGATTGATTTAACACAATTAGAAGCTGCATTAGCAGAAAAAGGTACTAAAGTTTTATTATTTGAAACTGAGGGAAGAAATAGAATTGATATGATGTATTCTAATGTAAATGATACAAAAGAGGGTATTGATCAAGTAATTAGAGATATTTATCCTAATGATGATATCAATTCCAGAGTTGATGATGGTACTTATAGGTGTAGAATAAGGCTAACTTTAGATTAAATTTTTACGTATATTCACGAAAAAAAAAGGTAAGATGACAAAGAATATTGAATTAACAGCAGAAGAAGCCAATGGATTAATTGAAATGATGCATATAGCAGTAAAAACAGAAGGCCTTAATGTGGCTGGATTTTGCTCTGCAATGCAGATTAAATTAAAAGAGGCTTTCAAGGTTGAAGAAACTGAGGAAGTTGAGGCATAACCATGATAATAGGTAATTTTACAGATAGTGATCCAGCTTTACAAGGTGGATATTTAGATAGATTAGTAGCTAAGGCTGTAAAATTGCCATCTCAGCCACAATCTCCAACATTATCATTAACAATACCAGAATTGTGTTGTGAGTGCTTAGGGGTATTCGGAGGAGGTTCTGAGGATTATCAGAATGATAAATCTACTTTCTTTTATAGAAGAAGCACATCCAGCGATACAATTACGCTAAAATTAAAGCAAGATAGCACAGAAGTAGCTACAATTACAGATAATACCTATGGTACGCTGTATGATTTTGGTACTTACTCTGGTGATCAAGCTGATTATAAGATTTTCATTATAGATTGGGATTTAGTTTATAACGCTTTTGGTGGTGGAGTATTCAAAATTGATGCAGAATACTCTATCATTGGGAGTGCATTCACAACAACAAGCCAAGAGTTTAAACTACTTGAGTACAATGATTACCGAGCAGATGGTACGGTAAGATTTGAGTGGACTCAAAACGGCAGAATTAGAAATAGTGAATTTGATTATACTGGTTTAAACATTACACAATACCTTAGATTAGATGGTAAATTTGGAGGATGGGAACCAGCTTTAGAGAAAGATGAGATCATCTATTCTAATTATGAGAGAAAGCAAGTACAAGATGAGGTAGTAAATAGCTACAATTTTGAATCTACATTAGTTGATAGCTATATATCCAAGCTATTGGTTAATGATATGATGTTAGCTGATTCTATAAATGTAACAGATTTCAATTTATACAATCACAGAAAAGATTATATTAACTTCCAATTAAGACAAGATGAGGTATCTGTTGAGGAATTTGCATATAGTGATAAAGCAGTATTGAATCTGAAATTTACTGATAAAATTAAAAATACTTTAAAGCAGCAATAATGGATACACCAAAAGGAACAATGGGTTGGTTACCTATTATAATACCAGCATTAACTTCATTTATGGTAATGTACTATGGGGCAGTAATGCAAGAGGAGAAGGAAACAGATGAGAAGCTACTGGAAGAAGTGCAGAGCATTAATAGAGAACTGCATGAAACCAATGTTACTTTTAAAGGAATCCAAGTGGAAGTAAAACATCTCCATGAAAGCCAGAAGAAGATGGAAGAAAGGATTGATAGAATAGAGCAAAGGATTAGGAGATGAAGCTGGAGTTAATAAGGCATAAAGATAATGGAGTACAAACGGTTGGTACTTTATCTATTTGGGATGGAGATGTAATTATATTCAGCTGTAAAACATTGGAATTACCTTATAAAGACAACCAAAAGAATATCAGTTGTATTCCAGCTGGTAAATATCCAATTAAGCACAGAGAGAGCAAGAAATACGGTAAGCATTTACACATCCAGAAAGTAACTGGAAGGACTTATATATTAATGCATAGTGCTAATTTCTTCCATCAGCTGGAAGGATGTATTGCCGTTGGAAAGGAATTTATGCATATAGATGATGATCAGCAGATTGATATTAGTGCATCCAAATTAACACTAAAAAGAATTGTATCTTTACTGGATGCAGATGAAGAACATAAAATTGTAATCAAAAATAAGATCATGATGGACAAGAAACAATTATTTGCAAGTATTAAAAAAGGGGCAAAAGAAGGATTACTTTCTTTTAGTCTAAATATTGGAAAGAATAAAGCAGATGGTGCAGAGAATCCAAAAGGCAAATTAAACAAGCCAAGACTTATAGCTATGGTAGTAAGCCAAGTAGCTAAATACTTTTTAGCTTATAAAGGCATAGAGTTTATTGCACCAGAGGAAGTGGATGTGATAGTAAATGGTATTTTAGGCTTGTTCTAATATATACTTTGTTCTACCTTTAGGGCCTTTTCTTTTTAGTTAAGGCCCTTTTTTTTATCTTTATCTTATTGTTCTATTGTTTAAGAGAGGGGTAGTTTTCGGATTATCTCTCTTTTTTTTTGTTTTTTAGAAACTATTTTATAAATTTGATGTATAACAAAGAAACAATAGGACATGAAAATCACAGAACAATCACTAAGGGACATGCTAAAAGGCCTGGACTTAGTAGAGCAAAAGAGATTAGTATCTTCATTATTAATTGATACAAAGCCAAATACAGATAATTGGCGTTTGCTAATGCATGAAAAGGGTAGAATTTTAGATTTTTTGGATGATAGACATTTATAATCAATGAGCAAGAAACTGAATGCCCTAATCAAGATGATTCAAAAGATTGATTCAGCAGATAAACTATTCTTAGGAGAGTTACTAATTGAGAGAATGAGAGAGCATCTAAATGCTGATGAATTAGAAGAAGCCAGATTTACATTAGAGTTACAAAGGATTAAAACGGAAATATTATTTATTTAAATTTTTTTATTATGATTAAAATTATTGCAACAGAGGGAAACACAACAAAATGGGAACCAGTAGAAGCTGGAACACATTTAGCCAGATGTGTAAGAATGGTACACATTGGAACGGTAATGGAAAGCTATGGTAATGAACCAGCAAAGCCAAAGAACAAAGTATTTCTTACTTGGGAATTTCCAACAATGCTTATTGAAGGTGGTGAGTATGATGGTAAGCCAAGAGTAATATCAAAGGAATATACATTGAGCCTCCATCCAAAGACAACATTATGTAAGCATTTAGTGGCCTGGAGAGGTAAATCTTTTAGCCCTAAAGAAGCAGAAGCATTTGATATCACTAAACTACTTGGAGTACCTTGTATGATTACGGTGGTACACAATGAGGTAGGTGATAAGGTTTATGCTAATATTGGAAGTATATCTGGATTACCAAAGGGATTAGAAGCACCAGCACAAGTATTAGAAACAATGGCAGTTAATGCTACTAATATAGATGAGCATGAGGATAGCATTCCATCTTACATAGTTGAGAAGCTAAAAACATCTACTGAGTACCAAGCATTGGCCCAAACACCAAAAGCTGAGCCAGTAACAACAACAGAAGAGGAAGAGGAAGAACTTCCATTCTAATTAATTATTTATGCATGGGAGGGGATTGAGCATTTTTTTTGTTGGCGTGATATCCTCTCCCTTTTTTAAAAAGTAGAACAATGGAACTAATTAAATTAATTGAAGAGCAGATTATTACCAAGAGTGTAATATCTGATATTGTAGAAGAAGCAGTAAACGCTGTAAAAGAAGGCCACATTGATCCAATGGAAGCAGCCATTAGATTGAAAGCCAATGAAGAGATTCTAAAGGACATTAGAAAGCAATTAGATGATTTAATATTATCTACTGCTGAGGATTATGCCAAAGGGGATAGAATCGTGCAAGGTGTAGAGTTTAATGTGGTTAATGGTAGAAAGGCTTATGATTTCTCTGATGATGCTGAATGGGCTGAATTAAAGGCTAAATTAAAAGCAAGAGAAGAATATCTAAAAGCCAAGCCACAATTTGATCCAGAAACTGGAGAAGCTAATCCAACAAAGATTAAATACGGTAAGGATTATTTAACAATAAAATTTCCAAAGTAATGACACAAGAAGAATTTTTTGAAGCATTAGATAATGGGCTGTTTAATTTAACAGCCCTTGCTAAACTGATTGGTATAACCAATCCAACAATGTACTCCAAAGCTAATAGTAAGAAATTTAAGCAATGGGAGTTAGATAAGTTAATTGATGCTGGTATTATAGTACCAGAGAATGTATTGAAAGAGTGGGGTGATTTTGTAAGAAAAGAGTTTATTACCAATAAAACTACTGATCTTACTGATGATACAATTTATGATTTAGAATTTGATAAATTTCTGCTCTATGCCAAGATATAAGGAAGATAAATGTGGTTACGTATTCAATGATAAAAACCAGCTGTTGTTGGTTACCGGAGAATACGATAATTTAAGAGATATTGTAACGAGGATACAATTATTTCTTTTAGAGATGGATATGGATTATGGATTTGAGGCTATAAGAAGAGCCATATATTCTCCAAATTTATTCCAAAATAGATTTTATTTCAGCTTAAAATTATCTGATAAATATGAGGGCTGAAGTACAAGTGCATTATAAGATTGCAAAGGAAAAAGATTGGAGATTTGCATCCATTAGGCTTAATAATCTATCAATGGATTCAGTAATACTGATAATTGAAAAGAGGCTAAAGATGATGCATCCAGATGAAGAGAAAAAGATTGATTATAAAATTATAGGAATTAGCTAATATGGAACAAACAATTAGAATATACGCAGAAGAAATAGTACAGATAGTTGATAAAGCAGATAGTTACTTGGATGCAGTTGAAGAATTAGAAGAGTTACTAAGTAAAATTGTAAGAGTAAGTGATAGAATTACTGATAACACAGCAACAGAGAGAATTAGCTAAAACATTCTATCCATTTGATGTGTTAAATGGTTCAGTTACTAAAGGCAAGAGCAAGATATACGGTGCAATGGGTGAAATAGTAGCAAAAGATTATTTTTTATCCAAAGGCTTATCTGTTGATGATAATGCTACTTATGACTATGATATGATAGTAAATGGATATAAGATAGATATCAAGACTGTTAAATGTAAATATTGAAGCGATGAAAAAACAGATAAGAGAAATATTAAGCAAGTATAGAGGTAACCAAGAATACACAATGGAACACGCAGAACGTGAGCTTTTGGATTTATTTAGTGTTAGCGGTTCGTTTTCTGACAAAGACTTACTAAATGGGTATTGTGCAGGAGTGTTAGAAACCCTAACAAATAAAGAGGCTACCTTTTTAGGGTATGACCACCTAAACAAGATTAAGAAAGAAGCGGAAGAGTGGAAAGAAAGATA
>Ga0070751_1001145_pt1 | contig 15861 bp, 34 predicted proteins | sample VirMetDEL_Aug_28_FD_78514 | JGI IMG/M metagenome (GOLD analysis project Ga0070751, IMG submission 78514) | Aqueous microbial communities from the Delaware River and Bay under freshwater to marine salinity gradient to study organic matter... | ecosystem: Environmental > Aquatic > Marine > Coastal...
ATTTGACCACCATCCTAGTTGGATGAGTTTGCCGTTACGCACTTCGGCTACTTTGGTTCGGTAGGAGATGATGCTTACTCCTTCTTTGCGCAGGTTCTGCTTGTACTTAGGGAAATTCATAGTTGTGTATTTATTTTTCGTTAGAGTAAAAGGCCTAGTGGGCTTGCCTTTCGTATTCTTCATCTGATTGTGCCCACTCTTTACATTCGCCACAGATGCCCCAACCATCTTCGTATTGGTAGAGATTTGCACCGCAGCATACGCTAGTTTCGTATCGCATGGTGTGTGATTTTTAAATTGCTTCTACTAAAGATAGGGGTACATTGTAACTAGTAAACCTATCTGTCTTTAATTGTACTGATGCCTTAGTGCGACGAATGTCTGTGAGGATAAATGTTTGGCCATACACTCTTGCGTGATTAACCATTACCTCCATGCCTACCTGTAGAGATGACTTGGCGGCCTTAATTTTCAATTCACGCTCTGCTCGTCTTTTCATATTTAGGCTAGTTACAATCATTGCGTTTAGGTCACGCAACTCTTGCTCTGATAGGTTTGTCGCTATGATTGCGTTTCGGATGTCTTCGTAGTTTTTCATTGTAGTGTGTGATTTAAATAGAGCCGCCCCGAAGGGCGGCCTTTGTTTTTAATAGCGGCCTAGATGCGCTCTGAATTCGTCCATTTCCTCCGCGTGAAACTTTGCTTTCTCTATAGCACATTTAACCGTATCCATAGCCTTGTATGCTCCTAATGCTTTAGCAAGGTCTTCCTTGGCCCATGCAATTTCATTTTCGCTACCTCCGTGTTTCATAAAGGCATCTAGGCGGAGTTGGTAAATGTTAATCTCTCTGCTATAGTCAGCAGCGCAAGCGTTAATCGCGGTAAGTACTTGTTCGTGTGTCATTTTAGTGTGTGTTTTTGATTACAGGACTAAGTAATACACAAAATCCCATATATCAATGGTTTGAATAAAAAAAATTATAATGTGGCTAAAATCAGCGAATGTTGTACTTCCCGTGATTCGGCCTGCGTAATTTATTGAAGATCGCGTAGCGTGTCGCATCAATAGCGTGATTCCACGCATCAATGGGTTGGTTCAGCATATTGCCGTTCTTATCCTCTTTCCATTTGTAGTTCTGAAACTCCTTAATCAGATTAAGTGAAGTCTTAGTCACGAAGATCTTATGCCTTTTCAGAATATCAATACCAGCCAATACCGAATCCTGCCCCTTCTCTGAGCCTTTTACATTCCACCCCATCCTGTGCAGTTCCTCAATAGATTTTGGCTCTGCGCTATCAGCCCATATCTCATCGTATCTCGTGAGCCCTAAGGCTTTAAAATGCTGCGCTATGTCTTGGTTTGTGAGGTTGGTGTGGTATAGTAGTTCGTTTAAGTACAGATTGTCACCCTCCTTATATACTTGAATGAGCGTAGTCGGGTCATTGGTGAACCCGAAGTCCATACCCAGCGAAAGCGGCAAGCCTTTAACCTCTTCTACTAATGAGTATTGGAATATGGTGGCTCGGCTGCTGCCCCTCTCTCCCAGACCATAGATGCGCCAATAGTCATCATCGGTATCTCGCAGGCGCTCAATCTCGTCTATGATGGTTTTATCTAGGAATGGGTTATCTAGATAGGTGGTCTGATAGAATGAGCAGTCATCACGGGGAATGACCTTGTCGTATATCCAATGGTGCGTATCAGATGGGTTGTAGTCAATGATGATTCGGCCATCGGTACGGAAGACAAGTTGTTGCCAGTCCTCGTAGTATAACTCGTTACCCTCATTGATGTACAATAGATTCCGTTTACGGCCACGAATCTTCTGGGGCTGGTCTAATGATATAAACTCTACTAGGTTGCCGTTAAGGTGATATTCTGCCGTGCTTTTGTTGTGGAATGATTCCGAGTACAAACCATACCTCTGCAAGATCTCCATGAAATCACGCATCGCAGAAGCTCTGAGAGATGGGTAAGCCTTACGGCATATCGTAATAATCTTGCCTGTGTTTTTCTCGCAATAGTGGAAGATTATCCATAGCAGAATGTTGTAGGTCTTTCCGCTACGGGTTCCTCCCTGCTCAACGACAATCCTGTTCTCGTCATTCAGTAGGTGTCCAAATACCTTATTGGTCTTTACTTGGTGAGCCAATGATTTCTACTTGGAATAGGTTGTCACCTGTGGTTTGCAGTTCTTGGCGCTCTACATAGCCCCTGTTTTTACCCTTTGTCTTTAGATAGAAAATAGTGGCCGTGACATTACCCTCGTTTATTTGCTTATGGAGTTGGCTTTCTGCGAAGTCAATAGCCACATTTTGCAGGTCATCAATGGCCTCCTTAAATGCCTTGTCCGTATTGTAGTACTCATAATAGGTAGTGCGACCAATGCCTACTTTTTTACAGGCAGTAGTCACAACACCGAGCGATTGTTCCATCGCTTCAATGAGTGCTCTTTTTGTCTGTTCGGTTTTGTTCATTTTGGTTGCCACGCTTTAGAGAAATCCTTTTCTTCAAATATCTGGCTCTTTGGTATGCCTGCCTTAAATAATAAGCGTACCACTTCGTCTTTCTCCATCATAAGTCGTTCCATAATTTCTTCGCCTGTGAGTCCGTTGTTTACCATGTCGGTTACGATGTCGGACATCTCTAGTACTCCGTGTGTTCCTCTGGCGCGATTATGACGAATGGTAGCCATTCGCTTTTGGTTTTCGTCTGTGGGGTTTAGTACAACTACGGGTACTAGCCCATCGGTGAGTGCGAAGATCTCCTTGTGTCCAGAAACCGTCCATCTGTGGAAGCCATCTACAATAGTACCATCAGCGTTGGCCACAATGGGTTGTGTCCAGCCATCCTCTAGGATAGATATTTTTAGAAGTTTTAGTTCGGGTGGGGCAACCTTATTAGGGTTGTAGTTATTGGGCTTTAGTTCCTCTCGGTTCATCCAAGTGATTCGTGAGAGTGGCTGCTTTTGTAGTTTATCGTTTTCCATATTGCTTTAGTGCTTGTTCCATTGTGATGCCTAGTTTCTCTCTAGTCTTAGTCGCTTCTGTGTTTAGGTAGTTTGATTGGCGGCCTTTGAAGTCACCGCGTATAGCGACACGGGTGAGCCATTGCCACGATGTACCAGATACGGGGTGAGGCTGAATCTCTTGGATAGCATCGTCCGTTTGTTTGTAGTGGCTCTTTATGTATTTATTTATGGCTACTTTAACATCATTCTTTGCCTCTGGCTCGTAGGAATCAATTACGACATTCAAATACTCTTGGTAGCTCATGTGGTCTGGCTTTACTTTAGAGTTTGAATAGAGGCTAGTATTAGCGTATCTCCAAGCCGTAGCCACGCCTTGAACCCTGTATAGCATCTTAAACCACATCTCTGGGAAACACTCTGAATATATCCATAGGCCACGCAGGGGCTCTTCCCCAAATGGAGGACATACCCGTTGGTGCAGGAAGTCGTTGTGTAGTTTGGTTTGATTGAAGATGTCGTAGGTCTTGTTATAATCCCAGCCGAACTTGTGAACGGCCAGCCACACATCCTCGCTTGACCAATCGTACACAGGAAAGCAGCGATACTGATTACTAGAGGATTCCGACTTTGAGTTTATAAAGGCATCGTTCTTCTTCTTAGCGATGACTTGATACCTGCGTAGGCTCTCTTGGGTACGAATGCCTGTAAGCATTGCGATACTACCTTCAGATCTTGTGTAAAGGCTAGGGCTGAACTCTTGGAATGACATTCCCTTTTTAAATCGTGGGTGTTCAGTTATAGCCTCTGGGGGTAGTGGGCGAACCCATAGGTCTTCCTTTTCCTTATCCCAGCAGTACCAGAAGGGTTCCTCATTAGATGCCGCATTGCGATGCTTAAACTCTAGGCAGTACCACTTCAAATCCACCTCTTCAGAATTAGCCACTCTACGGACATATTCTATCGTGGGTGGGTGTATGGCCTCCTCATCAAAGAAAACCACCTCTAATGGCAACTTATTGCGCTCTCTGGCTACTTCTAGGGCAACATTTAGTACCGCAGTAGAATCCTTCCCTCCAGAAAACGACACGACCACCTTGTCAAAGTGGTCAAAGATGTACCGAGTCCTTTTGAGCGCCTCTTCGTAAACATTTGTTTCTAGGTGCTCTTTCTTTCTAACCTTTCCTGCCATTAGATTATGCCTTTAGATCTTAGCCTGTCGTGAGTAGATGGGCAGAAGTCGCGAATCACATCAGCCACAGGTCGGTCATATAGTTCTCGGTGAATGAGATTCCAAGAAGTACTACCCTCATGAGGCCCCATTTCCGATTTGTAGATGCTTGGGATTTCAATGTTGTTTACTTCAATGTATTCCCAGATGTCACTTTCCTTCCAATCGCGTATTGGATGCACCTGTAGTATTCCCTTCTTCATATAAGCACGCTTCGGAACGGTGTTTTCCTGTGTTCGTCTTCCAAAGAATACTGCCTTGTAATTGTTTTTAACAGAATGAGATTCGCAGGTCTTGTGTTGCCGTGCTGAATATATTGATGGGTATACATTCTGAGGCGGGAATAGCCAATCTGGATGCTTGTGCAGTAGGTACTCATCTCCAAATCTGTCCACATAAGCCACATTTAGGCCCATTTGCGAGGCTATCCTGTCAGCATCGGCCCTGTGCCTATCAAACCACCAAGAGCAATCAGCAACCGCGTCTTTTACGCCCATATACTTTGACACCAGATGCGCTGCAACTATGCTATCCTTACCTCCAGAGTATGCTATTAAACACTTAGATAGCGGTATTGGAAGATCAGAAAGGAATGCGACAACCTCTCTTGTTTTTTCCTGTATCGTCATTTGGTGCGGATTGAATCAATCTTGCTTGCGCTAACTCCGTTTACGATGGTTCGGTTAATCATCGGGTGAACCTCGTCAGTAGCGCCAAAGTCGCTATCTGGATGGAAGGCGATTACATCCATACCCTCCTCCTCAAAGGTGCGGAAGGAGTGAGTACCCGTTGGGTAGGTCTTTCCATCTAGCCCTTTGTCAAATGAAACGCCATCCCATTCTTTAATAATGAATATCATTCCCTCAAACAGGGGCAGGTTTCCAAATGGGGTGATGCACTCTCCATTTCCCTTAGAAACCATACCGATTCGGTTAGATGGATGGGTGTGGGGTGTTTGGTCAATGTTGGCTGGGAAGTGCAGGTGGTTAAAGCAAGGGTCTCCCATCTTCACAGGTGGAATCAAAAGAGAGTCCGTGCAGCCATCAATGTACTTTAGGCGGCCCTGCTCTTCAATGGGCCCTCCGAACATGCGCATTGCGCTATAGTTGTTCTGTGGGTAGATTCCTTTCTTGTGCAGCACCTCAATGAGAATCACACTTCCGTTGCCGTTAATCTCTAATGCGCCTGCCGTAGAGAAATACATTCCTTTGGTTAGCCACATTTCGGGCGTGCGTTCATCCGTTGTGATGGATACTGCACCAGAATACACAAAGCCGTAATAACTGCAATTCTTGCAAGGGCTATAGCCTTCGCCATCGGCTACATTGTAATAGCGTAATGGGAAGGTTGGATGACTTGAATCATCGTACAACAAACCAGACTTGGCGTTGTCAAAATAGATGAAACTGCTATTCTCTGTCATTGCTCTAGAAATTTGTTTACTATTAAAATTAGGGCATCTTCTGTCTTCTCTAGTCCGTGCTGCGCCTTAGCCGTATTTATGCCCTCTATGAGGCGCAATTTGTTATCGTGCAGCATAACGCATTCAAACACGGAATAGTCATCATCCGTAGCCATAGGGCGCTCAGATGAATCCTTTTGTTTTTCCTCTGCATCAAAGTAGTCATCTCCACCAAAGTTTATGGTCATGCCCCAATCGTCTAGCGTTTGGGTATCCCATTGGTTGGCTAGCACATCCCAATCCCAATCGCCATAGGAAACATTATCCTTAATGATAAATTCCTGCTTTTGATCTTCAGTCAAACCCTCAGCAATTGATACGGGTACTTCTTGGATGCCTGCCTCCAGAATGGCCTTTAGTCGCATATTGCCTCCCAGCACAACCATATTTTCGTCTACAACGATTGGCCGCAGCTTTAGCATCTCTGGAAATTCCTTGATGGATTTAACCAATTTCTGAAACTTAAAATCCCGAATGTATCGGGGATTAGTTTGATTTGGTTTAATCTTCTGGATCTTAACTATTTCAGTCTTCATCTATTAAGTAACTTTCTTTCGTGAATTTCTTGTAACCACTCCTTGTGATGTTTTATGTCTCCGTATCTGGTGTGGCAGGAACGACAAAGGGCCATTAGGTTTTCTATGATATCTGCATTAGATGTACCGCCCATTCCTCTAGATTCAATATGGTGTATGTCTACGGCCCGTGAACCGCAAACCTCACAAGGGATGAAGTCAGTTATATCGTACCCCATCCCTTGCATATAGACCTTAGTGTGTTTCTTCACAGGTGCATTTCGCTTTTACTCACAATGGATATTCCCCACCATAGCCAACCGAAAGATAAGCATTTATTACATAACAAACTATCGTAGCAATAGGATATATGTGGTAACAAATGTACGCTTCCCATGTATTTAAATGTTTCTATACTCATAATTCATAGACTTTTACATTGGCCGTGTAAGCACTATGCTCACAATCCCTTGCGAAGGTTATCGCTTCCTTCCTTTCCTTAAATGTCTTTCGGGCATTGAGTAGCCAAGTGCTATCCTCAAGGAACTTATCATAAACTACTACATATCCCATCTCTCTTTGGTGTTAAAGGTTTCTATTTTACACTTTGTGGTGGTTTTATCTTACACTTTAAAAAGGTTTGGGGGGAACATAGATACCAACCAAAAACTAACCAAAAGCGTTCCCCCCTTACCTAATTGATTCAATGTCTTCTTTTTCCAGCAGGGGCTTTCTATCTAGCCAATCGCGATACATCCTTGCGGCAACCGCTATTCGTTGAGGGATAAACGGATAGGATCTTCGCAGGCGAGCCATCGCTATCCTCATAAATTGCTCTCTCATTCCGTTCGTAGTTTTAACAGGTTATAGCACTCTACATACTTTTCCCTTGCTTTTCCCTTGTACTCTTTCTGGAATAGTTCGTAGAGCCTTCTAGTGTACTGATACTTTGTATTGCAGTCACTATAATACTTCTGAGCGAAGGACTTTCCTTTGCCTCTGAAGTAGTTTACATTGTCAGCCGCATCACCGATAATCATCTGAGCGTAGAAATTGTAAAGCGCTTCCTCTGGGCTGATATTTACCACTTCCCTATGGTTCGGGTGGTAGTTGTATAAAAGGCAGGGAAACTGCCTGTAATCCTTGTCTATTGACACAATCATCACAGAATCCCTGCCTATCTCATCGCTTAGGTTTTTCCAATACCTAGCAACCATATCGTCCGTCTCAACTCCATAGCCTTTAATGCCGCACCATTGGGTGTGTACATATTCGTGCATATCGTCTAATAGTGGCGGCTTTGGCTGAGACTTTCTGTTGGCCTTGTACTTTTTGGTGAGCATCTTACGGAAATTGCCCCGTGAACCATTAAAGGTGTAAACCTCATCTACAGGATATAGTTCCGAAATGTCATTTATGATCTTCATGAAGTGTTCTTCGTACTTGGCCACCGCGTCTTCAATGTCCGTATAGTAAGGACTATCGTCGTATTCATCGCGCTGCTTGCAGCAGGCTGCGAAAATCAAACTATCGGCATCAAACAGAAGTATCACTTTATCTTGTTTTGAATGTACTCTCGGTATTGGTCACAATACGATTTGCAGAAGTCAAAGAAGTCTTCGTGCAATGGTATAGACAAAATTAAGTTATCTGTGCCATCGCACACCGCCTCAAACTCAGCGACCACCTCCCCACTCTCAATCCCGTGAGACCAAGAGCGAGGGGTAATCATTTCTATGTGCATATACTTTTCTTCTATCATGATACATCCATTGAATCATCCACTTCAATCTCAAATGGAAATACCTGCTTTGCTATTTCGCAAGCCTCTAAGGCCCCATCAGAAAACATGCGCGGGAACTCTATGCCCCAATTAGCCATAACATCATTTAGTTGGTATAGCCAATGAACTTTCATAACTCGCTTTCCGTCAACATAGACATAGGCTGCGTAGAAGATTCCAAATTGCTCGGTGTAAGAAACTAGTACCTTAATCATTGTAGTAGTGATTTAATGATTGCCATAATCGCGAATGGCGTTAAGAATGCGATTGTTATTAGGGCGAAGCCGAAGGCGTATGCCTTGTAGTCTTCAATAGTGCGTGGTGTTTTCATCTTAAATCAATATAGGTAGTTATCTTCATTAAATACAGGTATGCCTAGCGCATCGGCTTTGTCAATGATTTTGTAAACTGCTTTGCGTAGGTTTTCATTCCCTTTCTTGCCGTCCTCGTTGTATGCGGAGTCATCGTAACGCTGAACCGCTTGAACCATCATAGCGAGTTCTCTCTTAGTAAATGTTGGCTTTTTCATAGTGTATGTGTTTTAGTGTATAACTAAAGTAGTCATAGTTTTCTAATTTCCAACACTTTGGCTAAAAATTAGGATGCAATGACTAATACCAAATAAAAAGAGGGCTATTTGCCCTCTCTCCATTGAGTGTAACACACCGCTAATCGTTGTTCTTGGTCTGGGAACTCACCTGCTAGTTCGCTCATGCAACGGCTGATGAACTCATCTTGGGATTCTCCGCTTGGTTTAGGTAGAGGCATATTCTAGGATTTCGTGGTTAATAGTCTTTAGATCTTCAAGTGTTATGTAAGTAAAGATGTCTTTCTTGTTTTGTCGGCCAATCCATTGATATAGGGCATCTGATGGCTTTACAAAATTCTCCCTATGCACTTGGTCCTTGTCAAATGGCGGGCATAGCATAATGGTTAATTCTCGCAGGTCTTTCTTTAATACTATAATGAAATACTTTGGGAATTGAAAGGCTATATATTCAGCCTTGCTATTCTTAGCGCACCAACCCGTAGTGCCCCAAGTATTTATCATCTCAATTAAGACATAACCCTTCTTGTGCATAGGCTTTAAGCCCTTTACATCTACGGCTTTTCCGTTCCAGAAGCAGTCAATGTGTGATAGGTCTTCCTCAAATGTACCCTGCTTAGCGCCCGTTAGAGCGCGAAACAACTGCTCGCCATCTTCGGCTATGGAAAGACAATGTTCCTTCCTCTTATCGTTTGTGTACCATTGAGAATTATATGTCCTATCCCTGCTCATCGTATGCGCTCTTTACCGAAAGCAATTCATCTATGCGGCCAGCCAGACACGAACCGCAGTTTGTGGGTTGAACATTAGCGTGAAATACGCGATTATAGATGGTATTTATCTGTCGCTGCTCTGCCGTACCTACGATACGCATTCGTTCCGTAGAGGCTATGAAATCGTACTCTTCCTTTGTGAGGCACTCTGGCTTCTTATATGGGAATAGTTTGTTTAGTTTCTCCTTGCGAGCATCGCATCCGCAATCCACGCCTGTAGCTTCAGCGAACCAATCTACCGCAGCCTTGATGCCTGTAGCAGTAGTAACCTTTTCTATCGTATCACCAACCCCCCGACTTGCGCTCTTGCGCCTTCCACGCTTCGTACTCTTTGCGGCAGTTGATTTGGATTTTCTTTCTTCCATTGTCTAATGTATTCCAGATTGAACGCTCACTAATTTTTGTTTCTTCGCTAATTTTCTTGATGGTCATATTAGAATTGTGATAAATCTTAAATAGTTTGGTGTCATACCAATGCCATTCCTCTACCTCATCCCATAAACTATCTATCAGCGTGTCAAATACTTCTTCTGATTCTAAATCGGGATCTTCATACGAACCATCTAAATCACCTAAGTCCTCCAGATACTCAAAATATGGGGCACGAGATTTGGTGTATTGCAGATTCCTTAAAACCACAAAGACGAAATAGGTATTTATCTCGTCTCCGTGCATTACCCTTTCGGGATTCTCAACATATTTATGCAGCCTTAGGTACATTTCCTGCACTAGATCTTGGGCCGAGTGTTCATCGCAGCCGAAAGACTTGGCCATCCTTAGCCATTCATTATGTTTTCGGGCTGCAAGGTCTAGTATCACCAGATTACTTGAACAATAAACAGGCCAATTCCTATCTGGAATTCAAATCTATGTCCTATGTCTTCATATCCTTCCTCGCCCCAATCTAAATAGTTTAATCCAACCATAAATCCAAGCAAGGGGGATATGCGAAAAGTCATAATAGGGCCTTTAATTCTTCTAATTTGTCCTTGTAAATATACATATCAGCCACCCTTTGCTCTGACTTTCGTAATTCCTCTCGTAATTCTTTAATCAATGCAATCAAATCATCCGTAGTTAAATACGGCAAATCCGTTCCTGCATATATCTCTTTTCTAAAGTTCAATGCGTGCTCATACATCTGGGCGTAATCAGAGTATTTCATGTTCTCATCATGATTACGCAAGTAGTGACAAATGCTAGCGTGATTGCGACCTAGAACCCTGCCTAATTTACTTGGTCCAGCCTTTCGGAATGCAGCCGAGAAAACGGATCTTGCGTATACAAGCGGCCTGCTATTTGAAAAGTCATCATCTAATTTGACACTCTTAAAGAATAGTTGTTTTAAGGCTATCAGTTCTGCTACTTCCATTGTCCTTTTGTATAGGTTATTTCTTTGATTTCTCCGCATTGATATTTCTCCTGTACATAGGCTGCGGATACCTCGTACTGCTTTCTCTTCTGTACGCTTTGCAGGGTGTATTGGCCCATCTCAAGAGCGTGTTCACATTGCTCATTTAACCTGCAATCGCAAGACTTACAGAAATAGGTTAGTTTGTCTAGTATCTCAAATATCTCCCCCTCTTTGTTGACTAGAAAGTTGTTAGGCTGGAAATTGTTATAGGGTTTCGGCAGCCCTGTCAAGGGCAAGTTGTAGTGCTTTGATTTCATCTTTTAGTGTGTTTATTTCTACTACCTGTCGGGCATTCTGTAGGCGTGCTTTATTCAGCATGTCATTACAAGAGCGCTCATAGTTTATAAAGTAGGATAGTATGTTATCCACCTCTATTAGTTCAATTAGGTTATTGACTATCTCGTTGGCCATCTTAGGATCTTGGTCATCGGCTAGTTGCTTGAGCCATAGCATTACCCCACCCATTCGTAGTTGGTGTTCGCGTATGTGCATCTCATTAAAGGTGGGGTCAGAAGGGAACATCCTTATCGTCTTTTATTTTAGGCAAGGTAATTAATGATTGGTAACCCATCAGATACCCCACATTAAATTTCATTGATTCCATTCTGATTGGCCTATCTAGTGGCGTTGGTCTGCCGCCCGTTTCTAACTCCTTTACTTTGCGGATGTGTATATCGGTAAATATCCAATCTGTCTCGTGTTGAGTGTATCGGTGTATGACCATAAACTCATCGGCTCGGTTAACAAATTTACCACCTCCTTCCACATCTGAGGCCATCGGGGGCATAGGGTGCTCTGCGTAGGGATGTCCTTTGTAATGCAATTTTCTGAGGGCCTGTGTGGCTGGATGGGTATTTACTATGGTGGTTACATTTAGTTTCTTGCAGAAGACTCTGATATAACTAGTTGCCTCATAGTGATAGTCGTGGGTACTTACCTTCCCTAGTCGCTTTTGATTTATAGTTAGCGAGTTGTATGGGTCTATCAGCACACCATCATATTGGAACTCATCGTATATCTCTTCCATTGTTTCCAGCAGTTGGAATACATCGTATAGTTTCTCTGGGTCAATGAAAGCAAAATGGCCTTGCAGGTAGTCGTACTTGCGGGCGAATGTATTATCGTCTATTTGGCCGATAGTAGTTCCGCACATAAACTCTATTAGTTTGCGCTGAATGCTTCGTACATCATTCTCGCTAGAGTATATCAGCCAGCGTGTGCCGTTCTGAATGGTGTGCATCAGCATTAGATAGAGCATAGTGTGGGTTTTGCCCACATTGGCGTGGCCTGTCACTACTATAAAATTACCTTTCTTAAAGCGCAGGTAATCGTCTATCTCTGGTCTGCCGAACTTGGAGGACTCGGGGATCTTGCCCGCTCGGGCTTTTTGTAGGTAGTCAAATATCTCGCCACTATTGGCGATAGCAGGATGTGTAAGCATAGTGTGCAAAGTAAAAGCCCCGCACTTGGCGGGGCAATATTAGAAGGGAGATTCTTCGGAGAAATGTTCTTTGTAGCTTGAGCCTCCCGATTCTTCTTCGCCCAAGATATAGGGCAGGTGCGTTTTCATAAATGGGCAGATGTCTTTGACATCAATCATTCCTGCACAGGCTAGGTCAATAGCACCCTTGAATGCTACGCTGCGAGCGATTTGCTCGTCTTTACTCCCGCCCTTAGATGGCACATATTGTCTTGCAGGCGCTGGGCTACCTCCACCGATATATGGTGCAGTACCTTTTGAGATTTTCATATTGCCTTTAGGATTGAGTGTGTACTCTACCTCGTCACCCACCGAGTACCACGGGGGGCTTGTCTTTGCGAATGCCGTGCCTTTAGCACCATCATCCATTGTGACCTCGTATTTGTGCAGGTCATTCCATACCCCTGTTGGAGTGATGTCTGTGATTTTAGCCATTTGATTGGAGTTTTGAATTTATAAAGTTATCGGTTTCCACCTTTGCGCGTAGCAAATGTAGTTCGGCCTCGCGGAGTTGCAACCTAGCCTCAAGGGCTAGGATGCGCTCACGCTGATATCTGATTAGTTCTTGCAGGTCTTCCATATTAGAAATTGTAATCGTAAAACTTGCGTGGGTAATCGTTAATTCTCCAGAATTTCTTTTTCATTCTAGTGTTGCTGATTGGCGCTTCATAGACCTCGCCTTCCTCAAAAAACTCATAGCGTTGGTCATATTGGTTTACGCAATGTCCTGCAAATCCTCCTGGTATGATTTCCATTTTGGCTAGATTTTTACTAGCGACAACAGGCTGGATTAGGACTTTGGTCTTGCCTTTGATTCCTACGATTTTACCTACAGGGTTTACATCAGACCATAGGACTTCGTTGATGTACTTACCGATTAGATCTTCGGTAACTTGGAACTTAGGCTTTGCTTGTTTAGCGGCTCTGCGGATTACGATTGTAGACATTTTAATTAGTGTGTGTTGATTAGTACACCACTAAGTAATGAAATGATTTACAAACTACAATGGTTCTGAGAAAATAATTTTTGCGGTATCTTCCTCTAGGTCAGTATTCTGCACAATAAGCAGCCGCTTAAAATACTTTGGTGAGTCATCATGTATGCCGCCCCACTCACGAAAAGCATCCATAGCAAACTTGACGGCCATAATGCTATTATCTATATCGTACCTGTAGTTTACTTCTATGCGAACGACTACCTGCTTAAAACTAACCTTGTCATAGGTTTCTAGTTGGGCTAGTACCTCACCCTTGAATTTATCCTTAGCCTTCTTCCGCACGGCCCAATGCTTGGATGCGTAGAATTGATTTAGGCTAGGAACCTTCCCGACCTTAACGCTTATATCCGCAGCGTTCTGCAAAGTGTGGGTCAAGATCGTAAATCTTAGATAGGTGCTCTTGTTCCTGCTTTAAGGCCTCTTTTCTGGCATCTGCCGTAGGTTCGCAATTCGCGAATAGCATAGCAGCATCGTGAAGGTGTCTGTCAATCCTGCGTTTGATTGACTTGTTGGTATAGTACTTCCATTCCATTGGTGTGGGATTTTGCTGAGGCATTGTGATATTCAAAGTATTCAAAATGATTGTGAGAGGACTTTTGAGCGATATGCTCTAGTTCTCTTTCTAGATGAGCAATAGCCTTTTTAATGTCTTGGGCCATTGGATTGTTCGGCTTCTTACCTGCACGAAGCAAATAGGTTATGGCCGTACCTAAGTTGTAGTTGTCCTCTTGAAAGTCCAACACTACATCAAATGCCTCAATCCGTTTGTGTTTTCCGATGTAATACTTAGGTGTCATTCCTCACTTGAATAATCTTCATAATCGTCCCAATATAAGAATTTTAATCCTTCAAGATTAGTATTTACCGCTTCTGTGCGCTCTGGCTCTTGTCCTTTCTTCATCTTGCGTTAGTGGTCTATCCCAGAAACCGAAGTGACTGAGAAATGGGTTTTGGTAATCGTCTGGTATTTCGCCTCGCTCAATAGCATTCCATTTTTTCTCTAGTTCGTTTTTGGTCATGTACCAAAGATCTTATATTTTATACAACTAGTTAAGTTATCTAGTTATATCTAGTATAACTAGAACTAAGATAAGTTAAGTTATTAGTTGAATCAACTATATGGTATATGAAATTATGCGATTTAAGAACATATCTCCACCAATGATGTGTACATACACCAGAAATACCCGTAATGTGCCTTAAACGGCACAAAATGCCGCTTATATGCGACTTTAGAGTAACTTATTCATCGTAGTGCGCACAATGACCAACAAGCATAAAAGTGCCGTGACCCATCCAGCGAAGCCTTCCCACCCCATCTTCTTATCCCGTGACTTCGCGTTTTGGATCTTGATGGTTTCTACTTTAATCGTATCAGTAGGACATTCAGCCTGCACCATTATCTTCTCGCCTTCTAGCCATTTGACTTCAAGCCTTACGCGATCTTGATACAGGATTGTGTCTTTTTGAATCGTTAGCGTGTCGTGCAGTACCCTCTCCTTTGTGATTACAATGGTATCCCTTACAACTACACTCTCTTGGATGGTTTTCGCAGTACCGCACCCACTAACTACCGCAAGAATCACACTCGGGATTATCAACCGAGCATAGCGGATTAACGGGTAATTCTTCCAAGTCGTTGAGCCAATCATTGAAAGGGGAGGTATTTGGTTCTGCCATTTTGCTTTACTGCTTTAAGTATTTGCTTTCTGTTTTTTCCGTATTTGTAACTAATGTGAATCCATGCTGGATTCTTTTCATCACCAAACTCCCAGATGAGTTGGTCAAATGTTAGATTGTCCACTATCCAAGCAAAGACCTCGCCATTGCGATTACCAAAATCAATATCACTAGCTTCACCCTTGCAATGTTGCGAACTAGACGAGCCGCCAATAGCCTTATTCAAGGCAGGTGCTCTCAGTCCAGAAGTAACCCTTACAGGGCCAAACTTATCTCGTATGGGCTGGAGTACCTTTCCGCATAATTCTACCAGAGCCTCTAATTGTTCTGGGCTTGGCTGATTGTCTATGCCTAATCTTTTAGCCGTTTGACTATTTGTCATTTCGGCCAATGTGAAATTCTTTGACAACTTCATCGGCCTTGGCCCTTGTATGGTTTGGTCTTATTGCCGTGCTTGACTGTTTTAGCGTGTTTTCTGCGCTTTTTGCTCTTGGAGTGGTATGTTGATACCGATTGACCTTTTGCCATTACTTACGAGCAAATTTATCCAATGAGGTAAACCCGAAACAACCAAGAGTCAAAACCAAAACCGCATTCACCAATCCATCAGATGGCGCAATGTCTTGTGGGCTGAATGAATTGACTACCAACATTGTAAGCAGAACAAAAGCACCCAACAAGCCAATGAATCGTTTTGAACTTACGGCATCTCCCTCACTCAATAGGTTTTTGATCCAATTCATTTGAGTTGGTTTTTGCGGATCTTAATCTCAAGGTATGTCTTGTAAATCAGAAACGCAGACAAGACAATAGCAAACACCGAAGCGAGACCCGACAACAAAGGGTTGATGTCAATGGTCATCCAACTAATTGCCGTTGAGAGGAATGTAGCCCCTATTGATTCGGTGCGTGTCATCATTTAAGTAATTAGTGAAGGGGCTTATTCAGCCCCCTCTTCTTTTTCCTTTTCTTCAATCGTGTTGGCGTAGGCGTTAATTAGTACACGCAC
>Ga0070751_1001155_pt1 | contig 15781 bp, 18 predicted proteins | sample VirMetDEL_Aug_28_FD_78514 | JGI IMG/M metagenome (GOLD analysis project Ga0070751, IMG submission 78514) | Aqueous microbial communities from the Delaware River and Bay under freshwater to marine salinity gradient to study organic matter... | ecosystem: Environmental > Aquatic > Marine > Coastal...
AATGTACCAGAGAGGCGTAACTGGGCGGATGCGTCATCGACATTTAATCTGGCGGCATCATCTATTGCAGATGGTGTGTCGTTTTATGAGATTAAACAGGCTATGCCTGCAATGAATGTTGAGGATACAGAATTTGATACCTTGCGTAGCACGATTCTGGGAGCCTCAGCATTAGGTTTAGATTTCTTAACACCATCTGGGCCTGCTGAATTAGCAACCGTATTACCAAAAGCTATGCGCAAAAGCATGAAAGTATTGCGTACAGAGCGTGGCATCCCATTTCAGATTGATTGGACATTGGATGACATAAAGAATGGTGATTTTCTTTTTAAGTGGGATGACCTTAGCAACTCATATAAATTTGGTATTAAGACCGACAAGATTAAGTTTACACCGCTTGCCGGTACTGGAGAGAAAGGCATTATAAATGTGCCAGTAAACTTGGATACGATTGATGACTGGTTGAAAGGGGCCAGTGAGGTATCGTTGTTTGGTGCATTTGCAGGAACAACAAAGGCAACAGCTGGGCAAGTGTATAAGTACGAGCTTAACCGATTGATTGATGAGGCCTTTACAAATCGTTCCTCTATGAAAAGCATTGGTGGTTGGAACATAAATAATGTGCAAGACGCTGCGGCCAGAGAAATAGCATACAACTTGACCGACTTGACGGCTGCTCGTATCTTTGGCAAGACAAATGATACATTAGAATGGACTGCTAAAACCCTAGATAACTATGCTGAATGGAGCAACTTTTCACGCATTGATGTAGACAATCCATTTCGAGTTACTATATCTGTTGCTGAAGCTATTGGACAGGACATACGGATTATTGGGAGAGGCTTAGAAGCCTTGCCAAAATCATTGCTTTATACAAGTGTTTTTAGAAACAATCTGATACGAGCCGCAGCAAAATCAAAGCGGTGGCAAAAGAATCCGATTTTAAAGAATACATATCGCCAACAAAATTATAAAGATGTACCTGAGTATTTATATAAAGCCGTTATTAAAGACGAAGAAGTCGTCAGAGAAGCCGTTTATCGAACACTGCGTGATGTGACCAAAGAGCAGCTGTACAATCGACTACCAATAGATATGATGTTTGTGGCTGGTGGTAGACGCATCATACATTTTGCTCAGTTTAATGAACAGAATCAGCTTAGAGTCGCAGCAATGATGGAGGTTGTAAACAATCCACAGCTTGCAGAGGGCGGCTTTCGACTTGGTAAAAATGTAGATGAACAGGTTGAATTGTTTATAGATGGTGTGGGTATTGACCAGATACGACAGAGCGATGACCTTAAGCGTTTACTGGACAAGCTCAATAAGAACCAAGTGCTTACACCACAAGAGTATGCTTTGTATCAAGACTATATTGAGGCCGGTGCTTGGAGCAATGTGCTTGAAGATGCATATGAACCAACATTAATGTCGCAGGCTGCATACACAAATGCAACCGAGCTACGCAGCAATGATGTATTTTTGCAACGCTCAGAACAAGCAGCAAGAAAATACCTTAAGGCTTCATCGAATTTATATACACCAAAAGCTATTGTAAAGGCATATCAACGCTACCGTAAGACACCTCAGACGATTGTATCTGATCGGGCTGGACTGGCTTATGTTAACAAACTAGACAAGAGCGTATACATTACACCAAAGCCATATTTGGATATGCGAGATAACCTTAATGCGCTTCGGTCAACAGAGTATGATTCGTTCAATGCTCGCCTAGAAGAACTGATGGGTCAGGGCTTAAATGGTGGTGAAGCACTTGGTGTGGCTATGAATGAGTCTGTTGAGATTATTACAGCAGCCAGACAAAGCATCTATACGCAACGGTATTTGAAAGAGCGTCAGGCACTTATCAGTGGCGGCATGGAGGCAGAGGCAGCATCGAAAACGGCTATGGAATCTATTATGCTTCAGCAAGATGCTAACAATTCTTTTAATTCGTACATGGCTGGTCGGCCCAAAACCAAAGACATGCGCCCAATAGAAAACATACGCATGTTTATTGTTGAGTCGACACGCAAAGAGGTATTGACTGATTATTTTGATAAATTCTTTTATTTGCCAGAAGCAAATGCAACAGCAGAACTAGAGCGTTTATTGCGTAGATATGCACAAGATTTTGAAAGCCCGATTACGCCTCAGTATTTGTATTACATTCATCGAGATATTATGAGTGTGCCTCAGCTTAAAAAGAAACTAGAATTCAAAAATTTGCTTACATTAAAACTGGATTTGGCTAATAATGCGTATACCACAGAAGCCAACCTTGAAACAGGTTTAATGTTTACATTGTCATTGCGCTCTAAGGTGCGGTACAACTCAGAGATTGAGCGCATTATGACGCAGTATCCATCGTTGTATATTGACATGGTGGTAGACCCAACACAAACCTTGATCAAGCAATCACAGCCAGAGCGTTTGGTATTGGCTGCTCGTGAGGAGGGATTTAGGTTTGTACAGCGGATTATTGAGGGGCCAGCTGGTGATGGGTCAATCCCTGCCAAAATAGACAATGTAGAGGACATGCTGTTCTTTTTGTTAAATCCAAGACGGGATGAAAATGTATTCAATGTGTTGGATGCTGAGAAGATTAATACCCTAGAAACAAAGGTCACAAATAAACGAATACGAACAGTCGTTAAACAATTGGATGAAGCGTTGGATGCTTCTGCAAAAGCTGCTTTATTTAGCACTGCTGGTGAGCGTACAGAAATAGCAAACAGCATGATACAAGGTATGATTATGCAGAAGATTAATAGCAACAATCTTCCGACACAATCATTTGTTAAGCTGGCATTAAAACAAAATGGTGGTGATTTAGCCAAAGCATATGAACAGGTTGAAGCTGCATTGGACAATCTGAAAATATTATTTCGGTATCCAACTAAGCAAGCAAAGATAAATACTGAGCAAAGACTAGACAGTTTGCGCAATGTATTGTTGTCAAATACAATGGGCTTGAACATGTCCTATACAGGCAACATGTCTGACCTAAGTTTTATTAAGACGGGTGCATATGAAAATACTCAGATAGCCACAACACCATTGCAGCTTTTGGAATATGAGATTGACCAAGTGCTGCGGTCATACGGCATTGTGTTTGGCCCAGAGCAGTATGATGATGCCATGCATACTATGCTTGAAAATTATCGGCCAGTACTTAGCAACATGGACATATCTGGCATCAATATGTTTATGGGAAAAGAGTTTGCAGATACGATTGGCGAGCTTAAGAACCTGGCTCAAGGTGCTGATTTTAGACAGGCATTGGATCAGTTTCGTGAGGTAACACGCAAGGTCAAAACAAAAGCTGACTATGACGAACTGCAAAAAGCACGGGTCTATAAGAATGCTTTAGATGCGCTGGCACGAATACAGATGACTGGTTTATTGGGTGGTGCTATTGCGCCAAACATACCGTACTTAGCGCAGAACTTATTGACGATGCCATTTATTATGGTCACAGAACTGGGTGTAGATAAAACCTTGTCATTGACTAGGCATGTTGTGTCTGATGTAATGAATGTGGCTATGCCAACTTTTTCAACGCTAAAGGACACTTCTCCCTTTATTCGAAGCAGAACAGGGCGCATATATACTTTGGGTGAGTATAAGAATTTGCTCACTACTCAGGAGATAGCAACGACCTTTTCATCTTCTCAGTTTGCTGCATCATCATTGGCCGAGCTTGTTCGTACGCTGCGTGCAGACAGTGAGCTTATACAAATATTGGACAAAGAGATAGCCAAAGGCGTCAAAGAGATTGGCTATAAGGACCCTGTATCTTTCTTTACAACGCTGGGTAGATATGCTGACCCCAGAGTGCGTACTTATTTTACAATGCTCAGTCATGTAACAGACATGAATTTTAGACGGGCTGTATTTGCACAGGCACTTGAAGATGGATTGACCCCAGCAATGGCAGCCAAGCGTAGCCGTGAGGCATTGTATGATTATGGTCGGGCACGGGAAACAGCACGAAAGCAGGCATTGGGTAAATGGATTGGATTTTTTAGTTTCTTTGAGCGATCATTGTCAGCCACATTCAAAGCGATAACGACCCGTAGAAATGAGGCCTTAAAAGTATTGCGCTTGCAGGACATATACAACAAGAATCAAGAGGGCGTATATGTAGGCGACAGTCGTCAGATGTCCCGTGTTTGGCAGTATATGGTAGATACTGGCACTGAGAAGAACTTGTATGTAGGTGGGCCATTAAACCCGTTGTATGAATCATTTGCGCTGATTGTAAACACAATGGCATTTGGTACTAGCTTTGTAATGGATACTATTCAAGGCAAGCCGACATTGCTCGGGCAAACATTTAATGATGTTATAGACAGAAAGCCCTTGCTTCCTTTGTACATGACCTTTTTGGATGCTGTCCTTAAAACAACAGACCTGACTAATCCACGCAATCCGTATGATGCCAACACATATTTGCCTGCATCGTATATGTCAGCAATGACCAATAGGCCAACACGCCAATTGTTTATGACCATGTTCAATCTGGAGCCTGTTGCGCCATTGGAAGCAAGGCCAACATATCGCAATCAGATGTACAGATTTGCTGATAAGAATGGATACTCAGCTTTTGTATCGCTTGAATTGTTAATGTCATTGACAACCATTCATCGCTTTACATTGGATGCACTGAAAACTGCACAGGTCAGTGGAGCAATAACGCAGCCTCAATACGACAGAGGCTATTACCATGCTGTGAATTCATGGACAAAGTTTACTGGTGATTCATTGGCTTGGAAGCAGCTGGAGGGTGCGATATTGTATCAGACAACAATACTACGGCCCGAGCTTAGAGCATCACCAGAGGGTATTTTCTTAGAAGCAGAAATGGCTAGAAAACAACAACTTGAAGCATTAAAATAGTATATACAAACAAGGGGGTGCGGCATGGCACAAACAGGTCAATTAAATAAACAGAAAATTGTAACAGGCTCAGTATCGGTAACCAGCACATCATATGATGCAGCCAAATATTTGAGCGTGGAGCTACCATCGAACATTACGCTGAGTCTGATTCGCTTGAGTGGCACATTTGTCACAACAACAAAGGTCAGTATTCAGGTCAGCCGTGATGCCGCTGGGGATGACATATTGATCCCAGATACAGAGGCAACGCTGGCTATTGGTACAACCACAGCGTCAGTAGGTGTTGCAATGTTTGAAGTTGAAACAAACATTTATACACAGGGCGAAATCTTTATCCATGCCAAAGTCGATGCAGGCACATATACATGGACAAAAGCTGAAGTGTATTGGAGAGAATAATGCCTATATCTCGTGTGAATTTTCAAAGCGTTGCTATTCCTCCAGCTACAGATTCAGGTGGCGGAGGTGGTGGTGGTAGCAGTAACTGGGTTGAGATTGCAGCTGGTGATCTTACACTTGATGCTCAGTCATACACGACTTTCAACTTGGCGGCTTCGGCTGTATCTGGATATGCGCATCGCATTAATATAGGTGCTGACACTGGTGCTGCAACCAATACATTTAATATGGCTCAGGCAGGTATTGTATGGTTTGATACAGGTATATCTCTTGATACGCTTACAACTGGTGAGGGCACTCAGGGTGTGCTTCAGATGCAGTTTGAACCAGCAGGTGTTGATTCATCGAGCACTTATTACAGCGATACAGATCATCCACAGTCTGTAATACTATGGTGCGGTTTTGATGTGCCGCCATTTGCCAGTGGAGATATGGTGTATTTTGGTGGTGGATTACAGTTAAGAGCAAATGCTGGATTAACTAATAATGACGGTTGGTATCATCAAACTCGTATTATGAGGACACAAAATACAACAACTGCATTAGCAGGTTCATCATATCTGTTTGGTTATCGCTTTCAGAATTTGGCTATGACGGCAACGTTTGGTAAAACTTACAGCACAGCAACTGAATTAGCTATTAGCCAAGTTGATTGGAATGGAACCATTTACCGAAATGATGCCGGTTCTTATGTTGATTATGCAATGTTATCAACAATCTCACAAGTAACAGATTTGTTGAATACAAAAACTAGTGATTCAGCTACAACAATCAAAATCGGTGTTGCTTTCAATGTTGGAACCACCATCGATGCATCAACACATGGTTGGGATTTTAATCTAAAATGGCGTAAGCTGTTGTTGGAGGCATAATGACAACAACTGATATGGTAATGAATTTTATGACTGGCCCTGTTAGTGCATTGGCATTGGCAGTGGCTATCCTTTGGGGCTTAGGTAAAACTATGGGCAAATACATACCACAGTTGGTAGATAAACATTTAGAGCAGATTGACAAACAGATGGAAGCCCAGATCCAAATATGCAATCGTTTGGATGACATGAAGAACATATTGCACACAGAGCACGCAGAGCAGACAGAGGTGTTTCGTCGAGCTGTGGCTGGGTTGCATGGTCGCCTCAATCCAATAGAATCTGATGTAAAAGAAATAAAAGCTGCCGTAGGATTTAAACATGCCCAAACCCAAGTCCAAAACCAAATCTAAAACGCCTCATGCTCCTCGAAGAATAAAGAAAGGAGAACCAGGTTATGGCAAGAAGAAATTTGTGGTACGGGTGCGTACAAAATCTGGTGGGGTCAAGACTGTGAAGTTTGGTGACCCCAATATGGAGATACGCAGGGACAATCCAAAGGCTAGAGCCAACTTCCGATCGAGGCACAACTGCTCGGGGAAAACAGACAACACAACTGCTGGTTATTGGTCATGTCGTATGTGGTCGAAAAAACCGGTATCTAAAATAACAGGAAAGAAGAAATGAAATACATGAAGGCGAAAGTGGCAAAAAAGCCGATGAAAGGCGCAAAGCCAAAGGCGAAAGCCGCAGCAGCAAAGGCCCGTAAGGCATACAGCAAAGGAAAGAAACGATGAGGCAAGTTCAGCTAGACCAGCAGGTGTTGGTACAGGCTATCCGGCTATTGGGTAAGCTGATACGATTTAGCAAGGGTGGATTGGATAACGATGAACGACGGGAGCTAGCGTATGATTTGTTATCTCTTGGCGCAGCATTACTTGGCGACATTGTCGGGCAGATTGATGCGTCAGATTCATAGGATTATCGTACACCATAGTGCCAGTCCGTTGTCCACCACAGTAGACGACATACGGGACTGGCATGTCCACAACAATGGATGGTCGGACATTGGCTACCATTACATTGTATTGGGCGATGGGACTGTGGCTGAGGGTAGACCAGTAGGCAAGATTGGAGCGCACACGAAAGGCCAGAACCGTTATTCGATTGGCATTTGTGTGGTTGGCAATTTTGAGGACATTACCCCTACGCCTAAGCAGGTCAAAATGCTTGAGTGGAAAATAAACGAGCTATGCATTGAGTACGGCATTGGTTGGGATGCTGTGTCTGCCCATCGGGATTGGGCCAACACATTGTGTTGTGGAGAAAATCTGTATAAAGTGCTTCTTCAGCTGAAGCGCAAGAGGAGCGGCCTTGCCTAAAGACGCTTGCTACAAAAAGATTAAACGCAGCTATAAGGTGTTTCCAAGTGCCAGAGCCTCACAGGCCATAGCCAAGTGTCGGAAAGGCAAGGGGCAGGTACGCAAGACTGCAAAGGGCACATCATTAAAGCGATGGGAAAGTGAGGACTGGCGACAGCAGGGTGGCAAGCCCTGTGGCGCAGGTGGCAAAAAAACGCCATACTGCCGCCCTACGAAGCGTGTATCTAGTAAGACCCCAAAGACCAAAGGGGAAATGTCTAAGAGCGAGCTAGCACGCAAGCGCAGAGAGAAATCGCAGGTTGGTCGTGGTCGTCGGGTGGGTAGTCTAAAACGCAAATAGGGCAGCCCCACCCATTAACCAACCACAGTTTGAAAGGATACAATACGGGGCCACCCTAAAGCGGAGATAATTACATCAATGAGTAATTAATCTGAAGCATATCACAGGCTCGGCTTATTAGCAAGCGTACAGCATTGTTGAGGTAGCTGCGTTTGCTGGCTCGCATAATTTTGAGGCACAGCACGGCATCGGCTTCGGCTTGATGTGTAGGTTTAGGCCATTGTAGGAAGAAGCAAATTCGGCTCATTGAGGTACGCCCCATCCCAAATGGTGCAAAAGTTTGAAGCCCTACTGCTCGGGTGTCAACAATAGGGTTAGGGATATGTGTTTCAAGGCCCCATTTTCGAAACATGGTCTGCACGAACGACAGGTCAAATATGGGGTTATGGGCCACAATGATATGTCGCCTGTACAGGTGTAGCAATTCCCGAATGACCTGTGCGGCTTCAAACTGGCTCATAGCTTTTACCCAGCGTGACTCGGTGTAGCCGTTTATGGCCAACGCATCACGGTCAGCTGCCTGAATGCACTCAGGCTTGACCTTGTAGATATGACTACCTATCACTTTTAGTTTACTATCACAGACTATCATGGCGATCTCGATGATCTCATGGGTATCAGCCATGAGGCCTGTTGTTTCACAATCCAAAAAAATATACATATTATCTCCGTACCCTTGACAGATGTGACAAGGGTATGCTAGTTTAACATCGCAACCACAGCACCCCTATATTGAAAGGAGCAAAAAATGTCCGAACGGTACATAACCCTCACTGCGGCCCACATGTCATGGCTGCGTATCATACCCCCAGCCCAGCACGGGCTATGGCTCACCCTGCACTGGTACGGAGGCTCAGACGGTCAGGTCTGGGCAAGCCGAGCTACGCTTGCGGACATGGTCGGCATATCAGAGCGCAGTATCTCTAGAGGCCTCAGAGCACTAGAAAGCTGCCGTGCAATCTCACTGGTGGAGCGCAATGGGCAGACCTCATTGATACAGCTTTTGGGCCAGCCTACCCTTGACAATAATGTCAACCCCCCCTTGACAGATATGTCCACCCCACCCTTGACAGAAATGTCAACCCCCCTTGACGAAAGTGTCAAGGGACCCTTGACAGAAGTGTCAACCAAAGAAGAAAAAGAAGAAGATAAAAGAAAAACACTACTTGTTAATAAGACGAAAGAAGAACAAGAGGCTAAGGCGACTAGCGTCTTGACAGAAATGGATTGGCATTGTGTGCAGCTTTTCAAGCTTTTCGAAAAGTACAGCAACCCCGATGGGCCGCTAGGCCATAAGCACTGGCGATGCCCAGAGAACACAACATATCTGGACTGGTACTCAGCACTGCCTATTGCGCCTACTGAGTGGCACAGCAACGCATGGCAGCGTATCGTGCGCTCAATGGATGGGTGGATGGACAAGCAGAGCGCACAGCCTGATGGAGGCAGAGCATGGCGATATGAATACTGGCAGAAAGGTATCGTGGCGTGGCTTGAGCGTAACGCCCCCAAAAAGCCGGTCTATAACTCAGAGCCACCTAAGCCTACCCCTGAGCAAAAAGCGATCCACAATAGCCTCTCACGGGCCGACAATGAGTGGCTATCCATGCTAGCACTAGGCATGGAGCAGGGACAGCCCAGTGAGGCCATAAAAGCTGCGATGCAGTCCTACCCCGATGACAACATGCTCAAGCAGATTTATCAAAATAAATATTGCTGATGTTAAACAAGCATGCTAAGGAATTTACTCAACCACAAGTCGCCCCTCACGGGGCAAAGGATAACCACCATGCGACAACATATCGCAGATAAATTCAGTCTGGTCATCACTGAAACGGCCGACACCAGCAACCGCCTCCTCGAGGAGCGCACCCACCACTTCGATGTTCACTGGGCTTTTAATGGCAGCATCGTATCTGGCCTTGTATTCATGGGCTATGTCGACATGTGCATGCCCCAGTGGGATGCAGCCAAACGCCTCATCGCTAAGCTGAAAGACAATGGCATCGGATTTTACACTCATGTCCTGCACACCGAACTGCACATGCGTGAGGGTATCGAGGGGCTATCCATCACTGGCAACCTCAGTGAGGCTACCTGCCTCATCCCTCTCATGGCTGGAGATGGAGAGGAAGCCGCCAGCTGGGAGGCCCTTGAGGTATACCCATTGCGCCTCCAAAAGCACTTGGTACATTTCAACGAATGGGTACGCAACTATGATGGGGGTGACCTGTGAGCAGACGAATGACATTTGGCAGCAACATGGACTGTGCAATGAGCAGCACACCACTGGTCTGGGGCAACCCAGACCGTGAGTGGGCCGTAGGGGAGGAGGCCATGATACGACTTGGCGTCTTGACCTACTTATGCACGGTCATTGATATTTACAGTGACGGCAGCCTAGAAGTAGAGGTCTGGGTAACCTGCAAGACGCTCACGGTAAAAGCTGCGAACCTCCGCCCCCAACCACCTAAACCACAACCACGCACCCGCAATTTCGCAAGAGGATAACCCAATGATTACTTTAACTACAGATCAAGGTTTCAAAATTACTATCTTTGTAAAGCACATTAACTTTTTCAGAACATATCAATATGAAAAAATAAACTGTCGTATCTGGACTACAAGCCATTGCGTCGAAGTGCAGGAAACATATGAGGAAGTATACGACCTAATTAACAGCGCACTTAAGGGAGAGAACCAATGCTAGACATACAAACACTGCGTCAAAACAATTTCATCAAGAACCTACAAGGCAGAGATTTCATCCTATACTCAGGCCTCATATGGCTGGCTCATGAGGAGGGCCTACAGGGCATCCAGACCGAACTTATAGAGGCAGACTGGGAGAATGGTCGCTTTGTCTTTAAGGCAACGGCCACAGGCAAGCGAGGAACCTACACAGGCTATGGTGACGCCACCACCCGCAATGTCAGCAAGGGCATACTGCCTCACGCCCTACGCATGGCTGAAACCCGTGCCAAAGCCCGTGCCCTCAGGGACTACACCTCAATCGGCCTCTGCTCAGTGGAAGAATTGTAATGGACACCACATCAGTCGTCATTGCAGACATCATCAAAATTCTGGAGGGTCACCTGTCCACAGCAAAAGCTGCGGGCAATGTGGCCCGTGCCACCGACCTAACCAACTCAATCCGTAAACTTCAGGAGATAGCCAATGAGCAAGAAGAAACTAGATAGACCAGTCAATGTCAAGATTGACATGGGGACCCATGAGGTATGCGCAACAGACGATCCGGTGCTGGCAGCACTACCCCCGAAGCGCAGGGGCGGAGGGAGCGCATCGCACGGCAAGACCTCAGTGTTCACTGGCGTACGCATCCCAGAGGATTTACGCAACCAGCTGGAGGCTTACGCACAAGAGAACAATGTCACGCTCTCACGGGTAATCGTTGAAATTATGCAGGACTGGCTAGCCGTCAACTCTTAACCTATCACAAACAACTATCACCCTATCACAGCCCCTATCCTCAGGGGTTGTTTTGTTTTTAGAATTTGCGCTCACGCCTCACGCCTCACGGGTCTTTTGGGACTATCACGGCAGGCCCGAAAAGGCCTTTTTTTGTCACCCTCATTTGATCCCGTGTTCATGGTACTTTTGAGCATTTGCAAATTGGCGATCCTGAAAAGCACCACCATTGCAGGCTCAAACAAAAATCTGAGAATCGCCCGTGTTAATCGGACTTTTCAGGCACGGCTATTTGATCCCGTGTTAATCGTACTTTTGAAGAGTGATACAAATAAACGATTGACGATGTTAAACAACGGCGTTAAGCTGTGGGTACGCAATCAAGCGTTTTACAAGTGAGTAACCAACCATGACAACCACACTCTTAATTCTTACCTCAATCCTTTTGGCCCTTTCAGGCCTTGCAATTATGCACCTAGCCGAACGCCTGAAAGAGGCTGAAACAGTACAAGCCAACGACCGCCACATGATAAAGACAATGCAGCTGCATCTTGAGGATATGCTAGAAACTGATGCAGTCAACGAACAACTAACAGCACACAACCGTGAGCTTAACGCACAGATGGCAGAAACAAAGCGCAACGCCTACAACCGACAGCAAGAGCTTTTAAACGCCCTTGAAGATGCCACCAAAGCAGCAGACGACAACGAATGGCTATATCAAGATAGCGAGAAGTGCTATGCTGAAGCTGTCGCAGCCCTTGCAGAATTGCAAGAGGTCCACAAAGCTTATGTTGAGGGCATGACCACCGCAGAAGCACAACAAGCCGCAGAAATGAAAGAACTGCAAGAAGAGCTTAACAACACCCAATACAGACTCAACCAAAAATACAACGAAATATCAGACCTTAAGCAAAGCCTTTACAGAACAATTGACTATTGGGAGAAAGCAGCAAGCGCAAACAGAGCAGCACGAAACGAGCTTGCTTCAGTCAAAGACGAGCTAGCAGAAATCAAGAGCCATGCCGACAACCTGATGACAGACAGAATCGAAGCTATCGCCCACTTACGACAGCAGAACGAACAGATAGCCAAGCTCGAACTGAAAGCCTTTTACGAAGCAGAGGAAGAACTAACCGAAGCCATCGCAGCAGCTGAGGAAGCCAGCACCGAAGAAGAGGCAATAATCCGACTTGAAGATAAGCTCGTTTGGTCATGTTTGAACTGGGAGCGCTTAATTGTGTACAAATCAAGCCCTTATCACTGCTACATCCAGAAGGGTCTAGGAGCCAAAATTGAGCGCCTTGCAGCAGCAGACCTGAGCGAAGCCCAAGCCGAGCGTTTTAAGGCCCTAAAACAAGCCGTTAAGTACATCTAAACACCAACCAACCAACCACACCGCCCCCGAAAGGGGGCAAAGGATACAAACCCATGAATCTATTTGAACAAATCGCAATTGCACGCATCGCACGTCGCAATCTGAAATCAAAGGTCAAGAGCCTATTTCATCGAAAGGCCACAGGCGCTATTATTTGGGAAGGCGCAAGCCCGCAAGACGGCAAGCCAATTGCGGCTGTCGTCACAGGACTAGACAAGGCAAGCCGAAACGGCAAGACCGGCGACATGCTGCAGGTCTGGATAATCCGAACCGACATAGCCCCACACGAGGCCGTGAAGAGCGGCGAGGACAAAAGCGTCTGTGGTGCGTGCACCCACCGAAGAGGACATGGTGGTTTAAGGGATTGTTATGTTATCCCACACCAAGCCCCCAATGCGGTCTTCAAGAATTACAAAGCCGGCAAATATCCCAAGATGACACTTGGAGATTATGACCTGTTCAAAGGCATGATGGTTCGGTTCGGAGCGTATGGTGACCCAGCTTTTATTCCGCTTGCTATCCTGACCATAATCACGAATAAAGCAGCAGGCTACACGGGATACACGCACCAAGCCCAGAACCCCAAAATCCAAGACGTCAAACTCTATTCGAAATACTTGCACGCAAGCGCAGATAGCGCCCGACACGCGCGAATCCTACAGCGTAACGGATGGTCAACATTCGAAACACGATACGACACCAGCGACACAAGCGGCCAATTGTGCGCAGCAGAATCTAAGGGACTAAGCTGCGAGCTTTGCCTTGAGTGCAACGGATCAAGCGGCAAGAATATCTATATTCAAGCGCACGGCTCACAGAGCCAGAAGCACATTAAATGATTCTATTCTTTTGTTGTGTGCTGTACTGGTTAATCAGACGGTACACGATACCGACCAGCTGAACGCAAATCACCCGAACCTATCCAAGCCCCGCTAAGGGGCTTCTTTGTTTTTGCGCAATGAAACGCTATATCAATCCACCAAATTTTTTTTTACACACCGGGCTTTTATTCGCAGACCAAAATTTTTTATACCGGGTTCTTTTGTTTCAAGATGATGGATAAAACTATCACAAAACCTATCACGCCTAGCCCACATCCAGACCACACGCCAAGCGGCTAGAATGCCTAGGTTATGCAGCTGCTATGATATGGTTTTATTGGATAGGGAGCATATATTCCAAGCCGCTCAAACAATCCAAGCCAAAACGCAAAAGCTCTGAAGCAGCAACCCGCCCCAGCTGGGAAGCACAACAAGCAGAAAGTAATTAACTTTTTGAAAGACAAGCCAAATCCCAAATCACTTTTCCGAACGGCCAACGATCCCCGCCCAGACAGGGTTTTTCGGCGGCCGGTCGAAATAGCAGCAGCGCACCGTTTCGCTAATCCGCAGGAGTGGCCCCAATGTTTTGTGGGGTATTCTTTCGCTGTACTATTCGTAACCGCTTTGCTACGCCCCCCCCCAATTAATTACTTTATTTGTTATATTCTGTGCTACAGCTTTTATGTGGAGGACATAATGCCAGTAAAAAAGAAGCGTAACTACCGTAAGGAATACGACACATACCATAGCAAGCCAACGCAGCGTAAAAACCGCTCAACACGCAACAAGGCTCGCAGAAAGATGAAACTGCGTGTGGGTGACCCAAGAGAAGTGGATCACAAAAAGCCACTTTCAAAGGGCGGTTCAAACGGCAAGAAAAACCTGCGTGTGGTTTCCCGTAAGACAAACCGCAAAAAGCACACCAAGTAAATAATAATTTGACACTGTTTGCACACGAATATAATGTGTGTTTTATACGGAGGTTTACATGGGTCGTAAAATGGTCAAGAAAGTCATGGTGCTTTCTGCCGAGATGCAGAGGGCGGTTGACATGATTGCTGATGGGCATACCTACAGCAGCGTCAGCCGGACATTAGGCATCCATATCAATACGCTGTACAAGTGGCGCAGCAAGCCCAGTTTTCAGTATGCACTACTGGAGAAAGGCGAAGCATTAACCCAGAACAACGATGAGATGTTCAATGCCTATATTCAGGGTCGGGTAGATGGTCTGGTGCTGTCAGCTATGGAGGCACTCGATGTGATACTCCGAAACGGGGACAGTGAGAACGCCAAAGTAGCAGCTGCAAAATATGTGCTTGAGACCTTTCGCACGCAAGAGGGTGACGAAGATGGGGCCAAGTCACTCAAGGACATTGACGAGCTTAAAAAGGCATTGCGCATAGTATGAAGTTCTTAGACAGCATGCCACAAGAGGTAAGGGACGACATCCGCAAAGCACTCAGCAAAGCGGACAAGTTCGTGAGCATGCTGTCTATTCAGGACAAACGCAGCCACAAGATGGTCAAGTTCAAGATGAACGATGAGCAGAAGCACCTGTTGAAAGAGTTGCAGGCGCACAATCGGATCATCATATTAAAGCCAAGACAGATTGGGGTAAGCACCTTGTTGAGGGCATATGCTTTCTGGGATGCCTATACAGCCAAAGAGCCAGTGCAATGGGGTGTGATCAGTTTCCATGACCGATCAGCCAAGCACTTGCGTCGAATGGATGACAAGTTCCACAAGAGCTTACCCAAACTTTTGCATCGTCAGTTTTCCGTATCCAACACACAGGATTTGGAATTCAAGGATACAGGAGCCAGATTATCATCGTACACTGCAGGGTCTCGTGGGGGGACAAGGTCGTTTACGCTGACTTCGGTACACTTGAGCGAGTTTGCATTTTACGATGATCCTGATGAACTACTGGCGACCACAATGGCGGCAGTGGGTGAGGGACAGGTCATCATAGAATCAACACCCAATCGGGCTGGCGATGCATTTCACCGTTTGGTGATGGGGGCACCAGAGAATGGCTGGAGGCTGTGTACCTTTTGGTGGTATCAGCACGAGGCATATCGGGTGCATGTAGGGGAGGACTTTGAGCCAACGGCTGAGGAAGCGGCAATGGCGGAGGTCTATGAGCTAGACAAAGAGCAGATCATGTGGAGGCGGCAGCAGATAGCTACGCTTGGTCTGGAGAAGTTTAGGCGTGAGTATCCAGCGTGTTTGGATGATGCGTTTCATTTTACGACTTCGACATATTTTCATGGGGATGATTTAAAGAAGATTGAGCCAGTGTGGTTTGACAA
>Ga0070751_1001159_pt1 | contig 15758 bp, 19 predicted proteins | sample VirMetDEL_Aug_28_FD_78514 | JGI IMG/M metagenome (GOLD analysis project Ga0070751, IMG submission 78514) | Aqueous microbial communities from the Delaware River and Bay under freshwater to marine salinity gradient to study organic matter... | ecosystem: Environmental > Aquatic > Marine > Coastal...
CCTATTGGCCACCACATTCTTTTTATCATTCCACCGTCTCAAATGGTCTAATTTGTGTGATAAAACAATTGCTTGTATCGTATCAAGTCTATGATTATGTCCTAGTTCATCATAGTGGTACTTCACACTTGACCCATAGTTTCTTAATGATTTTAATCTTTTATAAATTGACTCATCATTAGTTGTTATAATACCCGCATCCCCTATTGCACCTAAATTCTTACCGGGATATAAAGAATAGACTGACATTATACCATCATTACCAACATATCTACCTTTATATATTGTACCATGAGACTGGGAACAATCTTCAATGTAAATAAAATCGTATTTTTTCTTTAGTTCATTTAGTCTATCTAAATTACATGGGTGTCCATATAAATGAACAGCCATAACAACAACCTTTCGATATTTTTCACGATTATTTGAGAGAAACGTTTCTAAATCATCCAAATTCAATGTGAAATATTCATCATGGTCAATGAATCTGGTTTCAGGTTTTTCACCAGGTAAATTTCTTACGGCTAAATAATCGGCAATAAATGTGTTGTTTGGGATTATAACTAAATCTAAAATGGATAAATCTAAAACTTGTAATGCTAGCTTTAATCCGTCAGTACCATTGGATACACCTACAGCATATTCGGATTTAAAATATTTTGCGAATTTATTTTCAAAGGATTCTACTTTAGGACTACCAATGTAATCTCCTCTGTAACCCATCTCATCGATTTCTTTCAAAACCTCATCTCTAACTGTGGACCACTGACCACCTAAATAATTAAAATGCATCTTCTAAACTTTTAGTAACTTTTAGTGTAATATACTTATTTTCCAAGAATGATAATTCATTGAAGAAATAATTCAATGCATTATGTATAGGACTTGGAGAGTCGTCAAAGTTCTCAATACCATCATTTGTTATTATTTGTTTTTTAATATCATCAAAAACAATTATTTCATCATCTTCTGTTATAAACAATGAAATTCTATTTTTAGTTTTGTGTTGCCACGATGAGTTTATTATAATTTGTAACCCATCTTTATAATACCAACTAATATTTGACCCATGCTTTTCATGAGTTTTTAATGAAAACTCATTGAATATAAAATCAAAACTTTTTTCAAAAACATATGTTAGAATAGATAAATCATGTGATGATAAATCAAATATTGAATTTGCATCATTTCTGGCTGGACCATCATTAGTTCTATTTAGGATTACTTGTTTAACTTTTTTATTACTGATAATTTCTTTAATCCTTTTTACACAATCATTAAATGTATAAACCCAATCTACAAATAAATGATTGTTATTTTTTTCCATTAGGTTATAAATTTTAGTTGATTCCCAATAGGTAGCAACCAACGGTTTTTCACACCATATTTTTTTATTAGTATATTCTGATAATTGTAATAAAATGTCGTAATGTGATGTAAATGGTGTTATAACAAAATAAAAATCATACTCATCAGTTAGTTCATTAAAGTTATCTAAAACAACGTCAATTATTTTAATATCATTATAACCTAATTGTGTTAGATTTTTATGTATAATCTTACCCCAATATCCGTAACCAATAAGACAGATTTTATTTGATTTTGGCTGGATTTCCATAAACAATTGAATTTGAAGGTACGTCTTTTGTTACAACAGAACCTGCACCTATAATAACATTATCACCGATTTTAACTGGAAGTAAAGTAACGTTTGAACCAATCCTACAATTACTACCAATAGTAGTTCTTTTCATTTCCCACGATTTTATGTCTTTAGAATCGAATAAATCATTTGTAAACATAACACCATGAGCAACAAATGTGTTCTCACCAATTTCCACACCTGAAGGTATAAAACTATGTGAACTAATAGTTGTATTATCACCAATAGTTACATCTGATTGTATTTCTACGAAAGGTCCTATTTTTACATTGTTACCTAATGTACAACCATACATGTTTACTGGTTCTATTATTGTAACATTCTCACCTAATGTGATATTCTTTTTACCACTCATATTATATAATTTCAGCGGAAGGTGAGGGGCTCGAACCCTCGCGCCGTTGCCAGCCTAACAGTTTAGCAAACTGTCCCCTTCACCAACTTGGGTAACCTTCCAAATAATTTAACAAAATTATTATGTATAAGAATAATATATAATAACATTTTTGTCAATTAAAATATCGCCACAATATTTATTAATTATGGGACAAAGACTTATCATATCTGAATCTGAAAAAAAAGAGATATTAAGATTATATGAACAAGATGAGGAATATCTAAAAGAAAAAAATTTTCTAAAAAGGTATGTTGGTAAAACTATCAATTTGTATACCGATGAGAAACAAAATGCGTTATGGGGTGGACCATTTGAAATAACTGATGCTGACTATGACGGATTTAATATTGATATTATGGTTGACAACACGGATACAATTTCATTTAGTTGTAGATACAATCCGAGTATAGTTGGTTATAAAGGATGGGAAACTAAGTTTAAAACTACTGTTTATAATAAAAGTTTGATAGATAATATAAATCAGCAGGGGGTTGCGGTAGGAATTAAGTGGTGTGTAAAACCTAAAGCCGATTTTGCAAATACATCAAATATGAATTCTGATAATTTATCTTAATTATTTTTTATTACCTCTACGATTTTTGTAAGTTCCCAATTGGGAATCACAATTACTACAAGCAAAACGTAAATTTGAAATTCTATTATCATTGTTTACACCATTTATATGGTCCAGTATTAATGGTAATGTTTTACCCATCCACTCACCTTTATTACCACAACCAAAACATTCATACGGAACTAATGATTCTTCGATTACTCTACGTTTGATATGATGTCTGGCGTAATCTGAGTTCTCAACGAATACTTCTTCATTTGGTCTACGAATTGAATTTACATATTTCTGTAATCCATTTTCATAAGCCTTTCTATTACCACCACCACGTTTACTCATAGTATTTGTTTTACTATAAATATGTGATAGTAAGAAAAACTAACGCAAAAAAAAATCTTGAATATAATCCAAGATTTCTTAGCGGAAGTTCAGGGATTCGAACCCCGGGTACCCTCACAGGTACGCTTGTTTTCAAGACAAGTCCATTCGACCGCTCTGGCAAACTTCCAATGTATGTGTAAATTTATATAATATTGTCGGATAAATCAACTGTTCCTTCAATAATTCTTTCCATTCTTCTTTTGGCTCTTTCACTAATAGGAATTGGATTTCCTTCCTCATCAATTCTAACAAATCTAATATTAGTTTTCAATATTAGTGTTTGTTGTGCGGTATATACATTGTGAGCACGTGCTTCCATGTATAAATCAACAGATGTGTTACCTACTTTACTGGGTGTACCGTATATTTTGAGTAGTTGACCTTCTCTTGCTGGTTTTTCAAAAAAACATTTATCAATTGATACTGTAACCATTCTTGGTGTGTCACATAATTGCATTGCATAACCAGCAGCGGCGGCATCAATCCAAGCCAATAATTTACCACCAAATAAGTTTCCATGAAAACCCAAATCAGACTTTTTGATTGGGTGTGTGTTTAGTAATTCCATCTATAATATTTTAGTGAAAAAATAAGATAAATTAACTAAAAATAAAAGATTTCTTTTCACCTTTTCTTACAAAGAATTTTATAATATGTCCTTTTGGATTTGTAACGAAGTTTGAACCGATTCCGAAATATGTGAATGTATCTGGTTTAATTTCTAATTCATTACTACCGACTCTATCATAAATAGTTACGGTATAATTCCACAAATCAAATCCTAAATTATTAGAGTCTTTCATTTTGAATGCCCATACATTATTTGATTTGTCATGTGGTTTTATAATGTTTGGTTTTCCAAATACATTAGTGATTCTAGATATTGATGTGAATAACTCATCTCTGTTACTTGTTCCACTTATCACACTTGTGTGTGAAATGGTCGGTAAAGACTTAATTGACGTTATAAGTTGATTTTTGAATTCACCAACGTCGGAACCTTCAGATGGGACCATTCCTTCCATTGTTAGTGAATATACTGTGTCAGAAATACATGATTCCGCAATCCATCTATCTACTTCATCTAAACCTATTATATCACAGGTATTATGAACTAGTTCAACAATTGATGGGTAACTGGTTGGTTCATTGTTAGAATATAGTTGATAAAACACCTCAACTAAAATTTTTACCATCCTATCTTCTTGGATAGATTCATTCAATAATCTATTGTGTTTTGTCAGGCTCATTTTTTAATTTATTTAATAAACCTCTAAAGATTTTAGATAAGGTAAAAGCAGAAAGAGTTAGAGTACCAGAAGTAATAACTCGTTCAACCATAGTTTTAATTATATTCTCATTAATGTCTGTACTATGTGCTAATTCCCAAAAATCATCCAATAATGGTATTATGAATGCGTACGACATGATATTCAACATAGAAACTGCGGTAATACCCAAAGATTCCATTAATAATAAAAATGTGGTCTTTAGTTTATTTCCAACAGAGATTGCATCATAGAAAATGTCTGTAAGTCCAAATTCTTTTATAATCTTTATGATTTCTTTTAGTCTGTCTTTGTTTTCATAAAAAAATGTTGAGATACAACCAACCAAAATTAAAGCTAATTCTTTGTCGGATATTTCAGGGTATTTTCCTTGAATAAAATCACCTATAGGACCAATCATTCCACCGATAGATGCACTCCAAGTGACAAGTAATTTAAAATTCAATTTGTAATCATAATTTACCTTATCAACAACTTCTTTAGTAATATTATCTAACTTAGATATGTTTTTACTAATTTTATTTTTGGTTGCTTCAGTTAATAATGACCTATATTGACTTTCAGATATGATTAGTTCCATATTTATATAAATATAAGATTGGATTTATTATGTTAAACCCTGAATTAAAAGTTGGTGATAGAATTGTATTGATACAAATGGATGATGTTTTTTCACCCAGTACATTAGAAAGAGGTGAGGTTATATCTGTGAGTAAAGACCCATTTGAAGACGGTATTCTCTATGGTGTTAAATGGGATGATGGTAGCTCACTGAGTCTAATATCAACTCAGGACATGTGGATGAAAGAAGATTATTATGATAAAAAAACTAAATTAACTGAGGGAATGTCTGATGATGATGTCTATAACTTTCTATTAGATAATTCCGACTTGTTAGGTAGTTTTGATTGGATGTGGTTTAAAAACCAATACCTTAAAAAATTACAAAAGAGTGGTATTGTAAATATGTTTGGAGCATCACCATTTTTATATTCAGGTAAAGAATGGATACTAAGGTTTTACGACCCAATTGAAGGACTTGAGGATGAGTTCTATGAAGTTGTTGATATGGCGGATGAGGCCAGACAAAAATTCGCTGAAGGTATAATAAAGTACAGTATGAAATCAAATACCAATTTAGAAAACTTAGATAGTATTACAAGAGATATTGCAAAAAAACTATTAGTTACCTATATGAGATTTTATTAATTACTAAGAATTGCCTTTATCGAAGGGTGTGATTCATATTTCAAAAGTTCATATTCAAACTCACCATTCAAGATATCTGATTTAGTTATTTTTAATTGTGGGAGTTTATATGGTTCTCTTTCTACTTGTTCTTTAGCTTGCTCAATATGATTTGAATATAAATGAGTATCCCCTAAATTTCCAATCAAATACTCTGGCATCATATCAACTTCTTTTGCAATTAACAATAGTAAAGTAGCGTAAGACGCTATATTGAAAGGTAAACCTAAGAATGTATCCACTGAACGTTGATTCCACATCAATGATATGGCTCTACGAGGAATACCATACATATCCATATGTTCATGGAAATAATCAGATGAGCGAGATAATGGGTCTCTATATCCATTATGAATATCTATACGTTCATCCAAATTCAACTCACGAGTGTATACTTGGAATCCATAATGACAAGGTGGTAAAACCATATTTTCTAATTCACCAACATTCCACGCATTCACCATCAATCTTCTACTATCAGGATTTGATTTGATTTCTGATATAAGATTTTTTATTTGGTCTACACCACCATAGTATCCGTTGTATTCTTTTAGTCCATTATAACTTCTCCATTGATTACCATAAATGGGTCCCAATTCACCCCACTTCTTAGCAAACTCATCATCTGTTTTGATTTTGTTGATGAATTCTTCTTGTGTTAGGGTATCATTCAATATTTTTATATCATCCCTACCTTCAATGTTTATGGTACCTTTATCTGTTATAAGAAAATTTCTATTAACATTATGTTGAGCTATAATTTTTGCACTAACTCCATTTGATAATACAATAGTACAACCTATTAAATCATCTTTATGTTTATTCAAATAGTTTTTATAAGCGTCTCCGTCCCAAATATGACAACCATTGTCGACTAGGTACTTAATATTAGTGTCTCCTTTCAAGAACCACTTAAGTTCGGTCATCATCGTTTTGATGGCCATTTTCTTTGTGGTTAAGAGTGGAAATCCTTCTTGCATATTGTGTCTAATGGTATAACCAAAAATTGATTTGGTACCAGTCCCTGTACGGTCTTTCTTATCTTCGCCGTATTCTAAAATAGTTTTGAGTAACGTTTGGTATTGGATGTCTATGTTTTTCATATTTTTCTAAATGTGTTTGATTGTGATGATAATACAAATGTTCCTATAAATTTGTAGTTAGTTTTCCATTCTGTTGGTGAGATTAATGTGGTTAGGAATTCATCATTTCCTTTGTCATATAGATGAATTTTTAGAGTTTCATATGGTTCAAATTTTATGGTTAGCCAAATAACATCGTTCCATTTTTTTTCCTCTAATAAATCAATAATCTCTTGTTTGATTTCCTCAATTCGTTGATGATAATGTTTATCAGTTACATTGAGTTTGTTGTCTTTATATAATTCAAACTTATTGAGGTCAACTTTCACCAACTGAGAACCGACCTCAGTTCCATATGTTAGTTGACTTCGTTTCATGTTACATTATATAGGACTTCACCGTTTGATTTTACATTAGGTATAATTCTCAAATCCAAAAACACTGCATTTTGTTCACCAGCATACAAACCTAATATGTTATAATCATAGTATTCTTCAGCTTCACCTTGTGTCATTGAATCCTCTTGTAGTTTTTCAATAATCTTCCACTTATCGTAAAGAACTCTTCTACCATTACCAAATTCTTCAACAACACCAACAATACAATCTTCAAACCCGTTTAGTAAGATTGCACCTTCAGCATATTCATCCAAATCTAAAATCATATCAATCAAAATAATAAGCAGTTCTACCTATATTATCGTATATGGCGATAAAAACATCTGAATTTTGTTGTGTGTATATAAGTGACATGTATTTTTCCACAACTGGGTTATATACTCTAAAATGTACCAGATTAACACCGTCTTTTACCTCTGTGGTGTATCCTTGAACATCGTATGCGATAGTTCCCGCTTTGATAGTACCGGTTCCAGTAATTTTATCAATCAAGAAATACCACTCTATTGTTAGGTTATTTACTTCCGGACGATTAACAAAGTCCCACTCTTCAGTATATCCATTCCATGTCATATCCGCAATCCAGTTCTTATAGGTTGTTGATGACAATCGATAGTAATTATCTGTCTGAGCAGACAATAAGTTCCCAAGAACTAAAAACAAAAGTAAAATGTATTTTTTCATTATTGAATATAATATAAGAAAATCGATGTGGGATGTACGGGCTGAGAAATGAATTTACCAAGATATATGACTAACCTTAACAAACCCACAATCGATTCATAACCCAAGTGTAATAAATTGGAATATAACAGTCAATAAGTCAATTTGGAAATAATTGATATTTATTTATAAAACCTAAAACTATGAATGCATATTTTTTCAAGATGAACCCTAACGAAAGGGAAAACATACTAAAACAACATCAAACAGTGTATGATGGTTATGCTGTACGTGAATCAAGCCCAAAAGAAAATCCAATAATCGTTCAGGATTTTGCTAACGATAAAAATGGTATTACTGTAAATGGAAAGGGGGATGTTAAACATTACACCAATGTTGGTATTCATGAATCCGTCATTAGAGAAGAGAAAGAAATGTGTTCTGAATGTGGAGGTATGATGTATGAAGGAGAATGTTCTGAATGTGGTTACGGTGGTGATGATATGGTTATGATTGCTGATTTAGGTGAAGATATTGATGATGGTGAAGTATATAATTATGCAAATGCAGCGTTTGATTATAAGTCAGGAGGTCCTGAACAATTTAGTAAATCAGATAGTAATGTAGACCCTTACAATATAGATTTATCATCAATTCAAAGAATGTTTGATGATGCGGATATTAATGGTGATGGTGATACTGGTAATTTTATGAAGGCATTACAAAATAAAATGGATAATGAGTTTAACGGAAAAGAAAGAATGAGTGGTGAATGGGGTCCATATAACTTTGATTCTGAAGGACCTGAAGACAATTATGGTTATGCTGAAGTTGCGGAAGAAACTGATAGTGAAGGTATTGAATTACCATCAGACGACATTATAGTGGTTCCGTCATTAAAAGAAGAAACTTGTGAAAAGTGTGGTAAAGAAATATGTGAATGCTGGATGAGTGAAGAGGTTGATGAAGATTTACAGGAATCATTCAAAAAACAAAAGAATATTATAAACGAAATGTTCAGTAGATTTAAAAAATACAATTAACAAATGAGAAAAAGCTATAGTAAAATAAGACACATACAAGAAGCCAATAAACTATTGGAAGATAGACTTATTAAGGAAGGATTAAAATCAATAATCAATGAAGCTTTTTTACCTATCATACAACAAGGTGATGACCTTTGTGATATATTATGTGGTAGAAAACAGGCTAAATACGGTTCAAACGGAGATGCTGTAAAGAAAATTCAAAACGGATTATCTAAGTGTGGATACAACCCAAATAAAATGGGTGGTGGAATAAATCAGGGTTGTGGTGAAGACTGGACTAAGTGTGATGGAAAATTCAGAGAAGAAACTAAAAAAGCAACCGAAGATTTTCAAAGGTCAAACGGTTTGAAAGTTGATGGTGCTGTTGGTTACAACACACTTATTGTGATGGGTAAAAAATGTCTTGAATTACCTAAGTGTGATTGTAACGAACAGGGTGCTGGTAATAATGGTAATCAAAGTGGTGATAACAACAATAATAACAATGGTGAAGGTAGGTCAGACTGGTGGAACTTAGTTGACTTTAAAGGTCCTAAAATGGATGATTGTAATACAATTAATAGATGTTTGTATAAAGCAATTGAGAGATGCCGAACGTATAGTAAATCAGATTGTTTTAGACAAACGTTCTTCCAATGTATGAAAGATGGTGGTCCAAATACTGAAGAAACCAGTTTAGATGATATTGATTTGAGGGGAACACCGACATTTGATGTCTAAAATATTTTTTTCTTAAAACCCTACATTGTGTAGGGTTTTTTTATATTGTTTGTGATATTTGTATAGAAAATAATATTAAAATGGAAGTACAAGAACTTTTTTCGTTTTATCTAAATCCTACAAGTAATTTACTTGAAGTTACATTTAGATTGATTGGTGATGATGAAGATACAATTAGAACCGATAAAATTGAGATTCAGGTTGCTGAAGATTATGGATATACATTAGCTCCTGAGTTAGATGAAGATTTTTTTGACGACGATGAAGATTATGCTGATGATTTTGATGAATTTGACGTGTTCTTGGATGAAGATGAGGTTATTAGTTTCCTCAATGAATATTACATGGTAAATCCTGATTTATTACCTGATTCTGAACTATATTAAACCTAATAAACGTCAGGTTTTTTGTATTTATAAATATGAATGACCTGATAAATACTCTAAGAGAATTATTATCTAAAATCACTTTAGAAAGGGATATTTTATTTGGTTTTGTTAATCAAAAAATTACTATTTTTATTACACCTACTATTCAAATTTTTAGAATAGTTGCCGAACCAAAATCATTATTAAAGACTTTTCCATTTGATGAGGGTCAACCACTAAACTTATCAAAGTTTGTAGAATATATTGAAAGTAATAAATGGGAAGTTTCAATACATGCAAAATCACCATTATTAAAAAGAAAGTTATCAGATTATTTTGATGATAAAATTATAATAGAATCATCTCAAAAATCACAAGATATTGAGGTTGCTCTTAAGGTTATCGAGAATGTTGAACATTCTCATATTCCTGATTCTATTAAGAAATGGGCTAAGAATAATCCAGAAAAGTTCTTAGAACACTTGAAAGAAGTGGAAAAAATTCTAAATTCTTAGAGTATTTATAAATTATGAACTTTGATGTCGACTACATATTGGGTTTAATGAGAGAAATTTCTGAATCTAATTATAAATCAGAATTAGGTGAAGATGAAGGTGATACGACATCAGATACCTCTACAAGTACGCCAACCTCTACAGGAAAAAAATGGTCAAGTGGTAGAACTTTCGGAAAAACTTATATGAATAACCCTAGCTACAAATGGGAAAGTGGTAGAACTATGGGTAAAACATATCAAGGTCCAGGATATGTTTGGGATAGTGGTGTATCACGAGGTCATGCAAATCCAGTTGAAAGTGTTACACCTAAAAAAAAAATATTTGAAAGTAGTAACCTTTTTGGTGATGGAAAACAAAATATTGATGACGCAAAAACAATTCAAACAGTTTTTGGGGAGTTAAAAGTGCCTGATGGTACAACTACTCATGTTATAAAAACTGATTTTAGTAAACCATGGGGTAATAATAATAGAGAATTTTTAGGTACTGATAGTTTAGGTCCATATATAAATTATGTATTATATGATAAAAAGACACAAGAACCATGGCCCATAGACTCATCCACCTACCCGGCGTACACGAAATGGGTAATGACAAATCCACTTGACGTAGACCCTAACCAAAGACAAAAGGTTTTATATTATCCTGAACCAGGGTATCTTAGCGTAAAACTTAACGATGGAAGGATAAACGCGTTTGAAATTCAGGGAGTTCGATTTACTTGGTTCATTAAATATCCATTTGATGAGATGAATAAAAAAATTACTAAGCAAAATTGGAGGGCGTCACAGTTATCTTTTTTCAACCCAACCATGCTGAATCTTCGAGGATGGGATATGACTGACGGTTTTTATTATCTAGGTGCTGATGAAGTATTGTATCCATATAAACAAGATGATTTTTTTGAAGAAAGTTGGTGGAAAAAATGGGGTAGTGTGGTAATAATTGTTGTTGGGGCTATTGTATCAGTAATTGCAGGTTTTTTCTTTGGTCCTGTATGGCCGATAATATTAATGACCATCACAAATTTTTTATCGGGACTTTATGATATATTTGTTGCTGATAATACTATTGGTGGTGCAATAGGTATTATAATGACTTTAGTTGGTATGGGTACACTAAAATATATTAAGGTATCAAATCATTTGTGGGTGGAGGTAAAAAACGCCTTTAAGGGTGTGAAAACAGAAGCTCAAGCACTTGCGGCGTATGAAGGTTTATCAGTTACTGAAAAACAAATTTTTAGAAAAGTATTCGAACAAGAACCTTACAGATTACAAAAGGATTTAGAACAAGTTTTATCAGATGGTATTCTTGATAGTGCAAAAAAAATGGGTGCAAAGAAGTTTATTAAAACAATTAAGACAGCAGTCAAGAATAAAGAACTTGTTTGGGAAAAAATTCCGGTTTGGCAAAGAACTTCAATACAAAGAGCTATTACTGAACTTGGGATAGGAGCGTCTTTATTATCGGTTGGATGGGAACCAATGATGGATGAAAAAAATAAAAAAGAAAAAGAAAGACAAAAAAGACAATTACAATTTGCACAAACTAGACTTGCAAATATGTCTCCAGAAGAACTAGCAAAATATCTTGGAGAAAAAACGCCTGAACAGTTGAATGCATTTGTTGGTGGTAACATTAACAGTGCAAAATCCGAAGTAAGTAAAATTGCTAACCAGGTTACTGAAAATCCTGACACTAATAAAATGATAACAATTGATATGGGTAATAAAGACCAAGATATGGCTGATGTATTATCCGGATTTGATTTTAATTAGTATTTATAAATTATGAATAGAGATATTGATTATATACTTAAACTTATGAGAAATACTGATAGTTTAATTGGTAATAATAATTTTGTTGAAAGTGCTGTATTAAAAAATAATTTAATTTATGAGCAAACGCCAGACACTACACAAACGCCAGCCACTACACAATTCACCAAGACCAATGAAGATGATGCAAAAACAATTGACACAATTTTCGGGGAATTGGTGGTACCGTATAATACTGTTACTTATACTAACAATATAGATTTTAGTAAACCATGGGGTAGAGAAGCCCACTTACAGAGTAGTGATAATTTAGGTCCATATTATGTTTATGTATTGACTGATAAAAATACTGGCGAAGAATTAAGTGGTGATACTAAAACGGGGGATAACCGACGTTGGATGATTACGTACCCACAATCGGTAACACCTGGAGCAAGAACAAAAGCCCTGTATGAACCAGAACCATCGTACATTTCCGGTATAGCTAACGGAAAGATAAACCAGTTTGAAATTCAGGGAGTTCCATTTTTCTTTTTGATAACATTTGACTTCAAAAATGACAATAAACAAAAAAATTTGAGTTTCTTTAATCCAACCATGCAAGGAATGAGAGGATGGGTGATGAATAAAGGTTTTTATTATCAAGGTGCTGATGGAAAATTCCATCCATACAATAAAGATACCTTCATTGAAAGAAGTTGGTACAAAGACTGGGGTGGTTTGATAATAATAGGTGTTGGCATTCTTGTAAGTATAGTTGCTAGTGTTTTTAGTGGTGGATTATTACCAGCGCTAATAATTGCAGGGTCTGGTGTATTGGCAGGGTTTTATGATATATATGTTGCTGATAACCCAATTGGTGGTGCTATAGGTATTATATTATCATTAGTTGGTTTAGGTGCCTTTAAATATATTACTGTTGCACCCAAAGTACTACAACCTATGATTGCTGCGTTTAAGGGTGTGACAACAGAAGCTGGTGTACTTGCGGCGTATGAAGGTTTAACAGTTGCTGAAAAACAAATTTTTAGAAAGGTATTTCAACAATCACCACAAGTGCTTGAAAAAAGTTTAGAGACATTTGTAAAACAGGAGGCTGCGGCAGGAATTGAAACTGCCGCCCAAACAATGGGTAAAAGACAATTTATTAAAACTATTAATCAAGGAATTAAGAGTAAACAGATTGTTTGGGAAAAAATTCCAGTTTTTGAACGAATTGCGGTAAAAAGAGCGGTTGCTGAACTTGGAGTTGGAGCGTCTTTATTAGCGGTTGGATGGAAACCAATGATGGATTATAATGAGAAAAAAGAAGAAGAAAGACAAAAAAGGCAATTACAATTTGCACAAACTAGACTTGCAAATATGTCTGCAGAAGAACTAGCACAATCTTTTAGTGAAAGAACACCTGAAGAGTTGAATGCTCTTGTTGGTGGTAACATTGACAGTGCAAAATCCGAAGTACATAAAATTGCCGAACAGGTTAGTCAAAATCCAGACACTAGTAAAACGATAAAAATTGATATGAGTAATAAAGACCAAGATATTGCTGATGTATTATCTGGTTTTGATTTTGAATGATATTTATCAATAAACATATATTTATAAAAAAAACTAAAATGAAAAATAAATTTATTCTTGAAGAAGTTAATAGAATCCATGAAATTATGGGTACTTCACCGAAAAAATTAATTAAAGAAGGTGTGGATGAACTAGTCCCATTTGTAGCTAGATTTATAAAAAAGTTAATAGACGAGGCTCCTGATATTGCCGATAATTTATTCACATCTGTTACACAAAAGTCCACACAGTTTGCTGATGACTTAACCAATGCCGGTATTACTAACATGGAACAACTTTTGGCAAAGGGAACCGATGATATGATTTTTGATTTTTTCATGAATATGAATTCATTAAGGTTACTTGACGATGTCGTTGTTGATACTTTACTAGCGATGGGTAAATCAGGTGATGCGTTTGTAGGACCATTGATTAATGATATAGATAAAATTATTGCTGCGGGTGCTGATGACGCTATAGATGCGGCAAAAGCGGCTACAAAGGCAGCTGGGTTCTCTGATAATGTTGTTAATCAATTATTTAATAGAGCGCCAGTATATGCACAAAAAATAATTCAAATGACACCTGAACTTACTAAATCTCTAACAGAAGTTATGGAGGAAGTTTTAAAGAAAATAGCAAATTCTACGTCATTCAAAAAATTACCCACAGAGTTGCAAGAAAGAATCACTTTAAATTATAGTAGTATGACTAATGATGCTATAAAAAGAATCTTTGGACAAAATCCATCACCATCATCAATTCAAGCTGCGATTTTTAAAGAAATTGATGATTTAGCTCTACAGGCAAAGAAATTGACAAATGTGGGTTGGGGTGAGCAAATTGCTGCACAATTAACGCAATTGAAAGCGGCATGGAAACCAATAGGTGAAGCGATTACTTTTGGGACGGTGATGAAATACGGCGGTGGCATTATTGGATTACTAGTTATAGGGCGCCTACTATCATATTTTGATGACGATAATCCAACTGGTGAAGCCGCTAGTGATGCTGGAGAAGCTGCTGGACAGACACTCAGAGGAATAATAGAAGGTATAAAAGGTGGCAGTGAAGACAACACTCAAACACCAACACCACAACCAGAACAACCAGAAACCCCTAAAAAAGGTAAATACGACGATTTATAATTTCAAGTTTTAGTAAGTTAAATTCACATGGAAGAGAATAGAATAAGATTATTTCAAGCAATGAAATCTGATGGGTATAGTAAAACCTATCAAGTTTGGTTGGATAACTATTTTTCAGATGCAAATGGTGTAGATACTTTATGGAATATTCTTATCGATAATGATGATTATACTAAACCAAAAAGCGAGTTTTACAAACGATATGTTTGTGGTGATTTAGAATGGGCAAAAAACAATCAATATTGTAAAACTGAAGAAACCGGTAGAAGTGGTACAAGTGGTTCAGGCGGTTCAGGCACAAGTGGTTCAGGTGGGTCAGGTACTTCAGGCACAAGTGGTTCAAGAAGTCAGGATGACATAGACCGTGGGAAAGCTTTCGATTTAGAAAAGGCTGATGATGTAAATACAATGATACTTACATACCCTTGTGTGTTTAATTATCTACCAGTATATAAACAAGACCCAAGTAAAATGATTGTTATGATTGACGCCAATAATCGTTTTATAAAACATGGAAACGACCCAATCACAAGAAGTTTATTATTCAAAGCTATTGGTGTTGCAAATGATGAGGGCGATAATGTATATTATGATGATAACGGATTTTATGGTTCGGTTGCGGGTCCTAAAGATTTAGGTAATAGTGTATATGGTACAACAACATTTACTCAAAAAGGAAAATATGCCTGTAAAACAATAAAGGTTGATGGTAAAAATATTGGTATCATCGTAAGAGATGGTGTTGATGGGAAAGTACCACCAAAAGCGGAGGATGTTATACCAAATAATCAAAGTGGTACACAACAAGGAACTACACAACAAGGAACTACACAACAAGGAACTACACAACAAGGAACTACACAACAAGGAACTACACAACAAGGAACTACACAACAAGGAACTACACAACAAGGAACTACACAAC
>Ga0070751_1001162_pt1 | contig 15741 bp, 16 predicted proteins | sample VirMetDEL_Aug_28_FD_78514 | JGI IMG/M metagenome (GOLD analysis project Ga0070751, IMG submission 78514) | Aqueous microbial communities from the Delaware River and Bay under freshwater to marine salinity gradient to study organic matter... | ecosystem: Environmental > Aquatic > Marine > Coastal...
ACGTACCGCGCCTTCCCGGGTGATGAAGTATAACTTCCCATCCGGTCCTAGTTTAAAGTCGGCGTCGTAATACGTCGAGTTCACGTCAACCCCACTTCACAGCTTTAAGTTCTTCGGTGGTCGTTACGGCGTCAATCTGATCGTTCAGCAGTTTTTCTTTTGTAAACTGCGCCTGCACATGCGCGAGAACGGCATCTGCAAACGCTATAATCTGTGGCGCGGTCAGGGTGACAAACGTTCCATCTGACAGTTTCCAATCCGTAGAGAACGTGTTGTCTTCTTTTGCATACTGCCTGGCGTTGCCGAGAATGGACTGGGTCACCCGGTCCGTGCGTACAGGTACCCCATCTACTTCAATGCCACCTACTTCCGCGTTGTACCGAGCTTTGGAGATTTCTTCCCGCTTGCCGTTAATCAGGTCGTCGGTTAACTCTACATAATCACGGACCAGCCCGGCTTCGGTGTCTTTTACTACAGTGTAAGCGCCACCAGCAGTGACTAGGCTAAGCTCCTCTTCGGTCAGATCCCGAATGTAACCGGGGTCGTTGCCGGAAATAGTGCCGCCAATGCGGATTAATTCTTTAGTTTCTAGGTCAAACAGTGCTTTCATGGGGGTATTCTCCTACGGTATTTAAGATTGCTACATCATAATATAATCCGGTTTGGTGTGCAACGGGATGTGTAGCCCATTGCATGGCACGGTCTTCGGCTGAGGTAAACCCGTATTTCGTAACACGCAAACCGGCGGAATCCAATGTGGAAAGAGCCATAACGCCAGTCGTGGTAAACGTCGATTCCTCGCTTATGTCTGGTATCGGGGCCAAAACGGTGTCAGCAAGCTCATCCTTAAAGGTTTTTTTAAACTGTTCTAAGTACACGCCCTGACGGTACACCACGACCTTTGCTTTTTTCAGGCACTGACGAAACTCGTCATTCAGGTTTCTGAAAAGGTTCTCGTTGATAACCGTGAACACGATGTCGCATCGACCGCCATTGTATCCACGACAATGATTAACATAGGCTACAAGATTTTCCTGATCGGGTTCACCTTCTCCTTTATCACGGACGACCAAAGAGCAGGGGCGGTTCACAAACCCGAGTTGTTGAAAAGCCTCAACCGCATGGGAAACATCCACCGGCGGGGATACCGTCCGCATCTGTTTGGCTAGGGTACAAGCCTGGACATAGTCGTGGGCGGTGTCGACCTCTAAAAGATTAACCCACTCGGTTTGAACGGGAAGGATATTGCTGTGATCAAACAGTCTGTCCTTGTTGTACACGATGGTGTTGCCACGCAAAATGGTTTGCTCCGCACCGTCACCGCCACCTTCTACCGGCCAATTGTTAATCGGCATAGCGGTAGCAACCGTCCGCTCAGGGTTTTTACGGTGAATGTTTACGCACTTCTCCACAATATTGTTGAGCCTGAACGGGGAAGTCGGCTGAAGCAGCACTACATGAGAACCCTCATACCCCGCCTCTTTAACCGCCATCTCTACAACTTCTTTGTGTGTTAAGCCTTCATCTTCCGAAGGATGCTGGATACAGGTTACGTTGTGCCTCGAGCCTGCTCGCTTGATAATCGGTGAGTTGGTCACGAGAACCACAGGCAACCCAGCTTGCCTAGCATGAATGATCGACCACTCGGCCAAAGCGGTGCCGTTGAATGGTAATACGTTTTTATCCGGCAGCCGAGTCGACACCGATTTTGCCGTTACGACCGCTATGTATTCAAACGGGTTCATTATGTTTGATTGATGTCGGCGATTGTGACTTTTGAAAGACCCTCAAACTGACTCATAAGGAGTGGATTCCCTTGGACCGAAGAAGTTGTAACGTTGGTCAAGACCTGAGATGTTGCTGTTCGAACATTGTTAAAAGCGGTACCATGAAATTTAGGAGTTATCGAATCTAAAAAGAGCCCGCTTGAGGTACCAAGGAACATCGAAAGACCGTCTCTTCTAACTGCGAGAACAGAGTCGGTTCTTATAAACCCTAAGTCAGTGGTTGTACCCGGCGGTATGCTTACGAATGTACCCCCGTCTACCGCCACGCTATAAGTAGCGGCTGACCCACCACCACTCCCACTGCCGCCGAGAGCACTAGCTCTGTTAAAAAGAAGCTGCACAGAATCAGCCCCTAAAACCCTCCAGTTTTTAACGCCGGCTTCAGGCCGCCGGTCTACAGAGGTTGGAGCGGGTGCCGTGCCGAAACCATATACTACCCATTCTGTTACTTCCCACGGATAATCAGCAGAAGAAGTAGACCTATACCTCGGCCCACCAAAAAGTACCTCCCACTCTTGGTTCGACGTGTTATATACCATCGTCGCGCCGTTGGAGGCGGCATACCTAATTTCGCCGTTTTGTTCCCCGGATGGGAAAAAGAGGACACCTGATGGGAAATCACCGCAGGGTCCAAAATAGAACCCAGCGAGGTCGTCACCGCCGTCACCGATGTATTGCTCTAAACGGTCAGCCTCTCCTGTTACTTTCACTAACGTGCCGTCACTAATCCCGGTCAAAGAAAGTTTGTCATTGTTGGTGGCTACCTCGCTAAAAGAAAAACCGAGAGCAGCGGCCACCTCGTCTGTGATCTCACTGAGATCAATGCCGTCTTCTACGGAAGGATCAATTTCTTTCGTAGTCAAAGGACGTACAGCCCCCTCGCGGGTGGTGAAATAAAGACGACCATTCGGGCCTAGCTTTAAGTTTGCATCATAGTAGGTTTTGTTTGCCATAGCGGTACCTTTGGTTAGATAGCGGAAGCTGCACGAAACAGATCGTCGATTGCCTCGTTCGTGTTATAGCCAAGAGATGGGCCGAGTAACAGGATTAAAGAATTGTTTCTCTCAATAAAGCTGGCGTACTGCCATTCGATCAACGCGGTTTCAGCATTGGGAAGATCAGCCAACAGGAGCTCGATCGTGGCAGAAGTAAAGCCGTCAGCATATAGTGCTAAACGAAACTGGCGCTGGGTTACGCGTTGCGGGACGGACCGGTCGGTGTCGGGGTCGATGCCCGCCAGATCCTCGGCCGTGGGTTCGGGGATCGTGGGGTGAGTCCAGGATGTCAGGTACTGGTCCGGCACGACGCCATACTTAGTGACTGTAAAATAATTGGAAGATTCATCCCACGCGACCCCGTTCGCGTGTAGGTATTCTTTCACTTGATTTACAGATTGAACAAGCAGTTTCATATTATACGCCCCGTATTCTGTAAATGGTCAGCGCCAGCTGGTGTGCAAACATCGTATCTGTCACTTTAGAAAAAAGAAAATATGGGTTTATTTTATCGCCTTCCTCTAGATACATAGGGGGAAGAATAGCGGTTCCACCTATCAAATTATCGGTGGTGGCTATATCAGCAGTGGAGTAGGAATCAGTTATCGCACCAGAACGGTCTACCCTTAAACCAAAGAAGTAAATCACCTGGGCTGTCTGACTGTTAACATTAACAACTATGCTAGCCTCTGCGCCGTAGTACCCTTCTTGCCCGGCTCCAATTACAAATTCTCCGGTAGCCTCATTGTACATCGACGTGTAGTCGCTATTAACGAATCGGTCTACTGAGTCTGAAAAAACAGGTATAATCTCTGTGTCTTGAGCCCCGTCTCCTAACCCAGGAGAAGTTGCGACCGCCTTTATTTGAGAAAATACAACCTCTTGCAAGTTGTCTGTTTTTTCTGAAAGTGGAAACTTGACCAAAAGTTTTTTCCCAGTCCCACCGCCCACATCTATATCTGTTAATGCGACAGAACCAGTGTAGGCGTCGGGGATCGGGCTTGAAACACTCCTGACTGCGTCTAGCTGTAAACTCGATACGCCTACACTATTTGTGATGGCTGTTTGCCCGTCTACTGTAACATCGGTTATGAGCGTAGGAACCACTGGGGTGGAGTCGGGGGTCAGTGTGTATGTGGTGTTGTTAATCCTTATGCTGCAAATCCCCGCACTACCACTAATGTCAAGGCTATCAATAAGAGCCTTTAAACTGATGCCCGGCGTCTTGTCTAACACGAGACGGGTGGAAGCATTGCTACTCGCATCGACTCCTACTTGCCAAGAGCCGATCGCCTGAAACTGCTTAGTATTGTCTACTTCTGCCATGATAATTACACCGAGTAGTGTCCAAGTTTAAATCCCCAAAGCTGAGCAGTACCACTGCTTCCAGCATCAAACACATAGGATACGTTCCAGTATAACCCTTTTGGAATAAAACACTGTACCCCAGCTTGCTCACTTGCATAAATCGCATTAACAGACTGCATTGCGATAACCTTTTGGGACGTCGGGTTCGTACCATTCGATACAGCTATTTCGATTGTCTGGGCGGCTTGGGCGTTTGCAAAACCATAAGCGGTTATGAAAATATCCGTATCAGCTAATATGAATGTTTTGTCCGATACGTTAATCAAACCCTGGCTGGCGTCCTTCTTAATAGAAAGCCCAGCTTTTTTGTTTAGACTCCCTGTAGAAGATGCGGATTCTCTAACCCAAGGCTCACTACCCGGGATGCCAGAATTTATAGCATCCCATGAAACGTTAAACGCTTTGTATGGTTCTAAGGTTATGGGGCTACCTTCGGTTCCATCCCCGGAGATGGTGCTTCCGTCCGTCGAAACGGAAACGGTAACATCTTGCTGTTGCGGATATTTAACTACAAGTTTTTTTCCAAAGCCGTCATCCGCATCCTCAAGCACTGCGCTTCCCGTAGCGTCATCAGCCGTGAGCTGCTGAACCTGCTTCACGGCACCGAGGTTGGCTGTCAAGGCTAATGTGCGTGTAGCCGTACCGCTCGGGCTTCCTGTTGCGGTGATCCCATCAATCGTAACATCGACGTCTTGGAGGTATCTGGCATTATACCGGTTGTCGAATATCGTGGTAAGCTCATTCTGAACCGTGAGCTTGGGAACCGCGAGTGAGTCGATTAGGTCTTTGAGCGTCGACAAGCCTGCATCATCGAGTGTGAGATAGCCCCGATCAACAAGGTCGCTAGCATCAACCCCGATCTGCCAAGAAGCGATCGACTGAAACTTATTATTGTTGTCGATTTCGGCCATGGCTTTTTAGTATTTAATGATGGAAACGGGGTCTGCCACGCCGGGTACGGGGGGTATATTCAAGGTAATGATGTTACTAGGCGGCAGATTAAATGTAGTCGTCCCGTTACCATTACCATAAGACTCGCCAATGACAGCAAAGAGTGCAGCATACGTGGAACGGGAAACGGCAGATCCATCACACACCAACCAGCCTACCGGAATCGGGCCGTCGTCATCTGCGTATACCTTGATCGTACCAACTGCATCCACAGGCGTGTCGGAAGCTACGTAATTAACAGCGGGGTAAATAGCCACCACTTTCATTTGGGCTACCTCGGCCGCAGTAATTTCAGGCGGGAAGTCAAAAAGAACCACGCGGTCCGTACGGACGTAATCATCGCCGAGTTCTTGTAGCAAACCATTGATATAGATCTGAAGGGCAAAATCAGAAAATGGCGTATCAGACAGCACAGCTGACCACTCTTGCCCAGAGACTTGGGTGAGAGTTAAAATATCTTGACGATAAAGTGCACCAGCCCCGTCTAGCTCAATCGTCGTGTTGTTTACGGTGACGTTAACAGTCGATACTGGCTCGGGGCAAGACTTAGAATAGTTGCAACAATCTGACATAACGTACCGGGGTGAGATAAAAAAAAGGAAAAGGAAAAGGGGCCGGGGGCCCGAAGGCCCCCAGCGAGGTGGGTTACGCGGAGTAACCACTGACCCGGTAAGGGATCGTGACGGTAAAGGCACCGGCCGTAATGACACCTGTGTCAATAAAGGCTTGTAGCTTCTTACCGCCAACTTCGTCGCCGACGTCAAAGTCGCCGGTCAATGCGGTTTTGCCCGCAGTGTCAGCAGCGACGGCAGTGCCACCTTCCAACAAAAGATGGAGGTCGCCAGCGCCGGCGTCAGTCTGGGTTACGTCAAGAACTGCGTCCCCAGAAACATATGCCTTAGCGGGGAAGACTTCCCCGAGGTCATAAGTACCGGTAGCGAGTTCGGTCTCTCCATCCTTCAAGAAACTCTCGACATTGAAGTGAGCGATCAGTACGCCCTCCCCATGATTGCCGGTCGGTTTGACGGATTCAGAGACTTTGGAAGTCACGTCTTTGTTAGAAGCCGCAACTTCAGGCAAGGTGGTAACCGTTGCCGCATAAGTGTCGATGGTCTGTGTCATGATATATCTCTCTTGTGAGTGATTAGAGGGCCGGGTTTTACCCCGGCCCATTTAGGTTAACCGAGTGCTACGGCGTCTCCGGCGTCGAAGTTGGCGATGGCAGCCAACACGCTGGCTCCGACGGTCTGGTCAAAGGCGACCGAGATCGTGGTAGGAGTCAGAGTGGCGGCGACATAACCAGCGTATGCGACGGACGAACCGGAACCAGTTGCGGTGATGGTCACCGGCTGGCCGATTTCCAGATCCAGCACATCATCCACCGGGGCGGTGAGGATGTACAGGCCCTGAGCTGCGTCAGCGGTAACGTCTCCAGCAGCCAGATCGCGAGCCAGCGTGGAGCTGGTCGTGGTGGTCACGTCGGAGGGCACCTTCACGCAGTCCCGTCCGTTTGCATGCGGGCAACGGGAGTACAGGAAGCTGATCGCGCGGTTGTGGTACAGCAGCGGTTTCGGGAAGATCTTGAACCGAGCGAAGTAGTTACCAATCTCACGGAGGGGGTTGGTCACTTTATCGTACTCGTTCATCCACACGAACTCACCGTTGTATCCGGGAACCGTACCGAAGACCATGTCTTTGGCCAGGTTGCCGATCGGCTGAGGCACGAGGTTCTGAAGCACGTCGTTCATGAAGATCAGGCCGATGGCGAGCTCAGCGGACTGATACTCTTTGTTGGCCTCAACGATGTAACCGACAGCGCCGGACACGTCGTCCTTCATGGGTTTGACACGGCGAGCAACGACGTAGTCGGTGCCAGCTTCGTCTTCGACGCCCACAATCTTGAAGCGAGCCTGACGTGCATCGTGAATCAGAACATATCCGCGGTAGCGTTTGAACGCTCCGGGGAATCCGTCGATCAGCACTTCGGGCTGGGCATCGCGGTAGTCCTGACGCAGATCAGCGTCGTCACGGATCATCTTCTCGAAGTCCCGCAGGTGCAGCATCAAGCCGAACATCGGGTAACCGGACTCGTTAGCCAGAGCAGCTTCGGGGCACTCTTCGCCCAGGTAGTCTTGCCACCAGGTAAGAGTGGACCAATCCAAAGCACCCGGCTGAACAGCGGCGGGGTAGCGCAGGAAGGTTTCCGGCTCAACACCACCAAAGTCGCGGACTTCGTAGGGGTCATAAGAGTACTGAGCGGTAGACGAGGCACCGAGGTCTTGTCCGTCACGAACCAGAATGTGGGCGTTGCCACCTTCGACGGTCGTGTAGATCCAGCTCTCACGGTTCCAGGTTTCCCAAACAGACAGGGTGATCTTCGGCACGGTCATTGCGATCATCTCGGCCTGTTCACGGGCCTGATGAGTGTAAGCAATGTCAGCGATACAGATCGGCTCGGATTCCCATTCACCCTGGTATCCGGTGTACTGACGGGTTTCCCATCCGTATCCGAAACGTTTCGGGTCAACACCACAGGCGTCGGCACCGGCGTCATTTCCATTCGGTACGCGGGACTGCTGAATCCGACGGAAGTTGGACAGGCCAGCCTGCTCACCAACGGGTCCGTGGAAAATGTTTACGTTACGAGTGAGACCTTCAAACGGAGGAAGGGCTCCACGAGGCACCCGGTCAATGAAGATGTTCGGGTGTTTCCGACTGCGCTCAGAAATGAACGTGTCGAAGTACTGAGGAAGTTCAAGGAACTTCTGGTTATATTCGGCTACGCCGTTGGCTCCAATAGTTGCCATAATTCGTTCTCCTAGTTAGGAAAGGTTATACAGGATGGTTCGTTCCGCCACCGAGGTCCGTAGCGTCTGTATCCTCTTCAGGATGTTGGTGGCTAACCCAACGAATTATGCCAAATACAGGGTGCGGGGAGGGGGCCGCTATTACGCCTCCACCCCATTTATAGCTCACGCCCTAAATATATGTCAAGGGGTCACGACGAAAATAGCGTGTCAATAACCTCTCGCGAAGTCTGTGGGCTCTGGCTTGCCCTCGCTCTCGGAGCCGGGTTGATCGGTCGACCCGGCGCAGGTGAGGAGGGGGTGTCCGAACTTAGACTCTGCTCCAAAGCCTGCCGCCGCTGGCGTTCTTTCGCATATCGGTTCAGCAGGGCAGAGAACGTCAGTCCATGGGCTACGAGTTTTGAAACCTCGGATGGGTCGTTGCGACGAAGCACATCAGTCAGGGCTTTTTCGTAGTGGTCTACCACCGTGGTATTCCATTCTTGGTTCCCTTCCACAGTTTGGAAGAACGGGTTGTTTTCTTCCCGAACCGACGAAACAGCATTGGACAAAAGCTCTTTGACCGCTTTTGAATCACGGGCTTGTTTCTCTTGCTTGGCCTGTTCTTCGACCGCTGCTTTACTGGACTTCCAGTCTTCAAGAGCTTCTTGCCGGGCTTTGACCATGTCATCGCGCTCGACAGATGCCTGGAGGATGGTGCCGATTACGTTTGAGGATATGTCGACTTCAAGATCGTCAAACGGTAGCTCGCGCTGGCGGAGATCATCCGTTGACCAAACACGGCGAAGAACGTCTCGGGCTTGCTCTTCCTCAACGCCGGAGCGGATAAGCAGAGACAATGAGCGGTTAGCCAGGGTTTGAATAGGCGCATCATAACGCTTTCTGAACTCTGGTGACCGCTCAAGATCCAGACGACCGAGCTCGGCTTCAAGTTCCTGGATACGGGATTGAAGGGGTTCCACATCTTCAGCCGGGGTCGACGCACCGTCTTGCAGTTCCTTGAGCTGGCGTTTCAACTCACGGGATTCAAAGGCGTATTTTTCTATAACCTTGCGGGCTGCCGGGGTAATGATGTCATCTTCTTCCCCTGGCATGGGAAGAAGGTCTTCCTCTTCAGTGGTGTTCTGTACGACAGGCTCGTCGAGGCCCTTTGCCAAAGCCTCGGGAAGGTCGTCTTCTATGCTCACTTGTTCCTGAGTATCTTCAGCTGGTTCTTCCGGTTCCGCTTGTACGGTTTGAATAGAATCTTCTGGGCGCACTAGGTTTTCGCCGGTCATCTGTTCTTCAGCCGGGGTGTCGGTGAAGATGGAGTCAAGGGCCTTGGCCACTTCTTGAGTTTCTTTTTCTTGTGTCATTCTGAACCCTCTGGGTAAGTTAAGGAGGAATAAAAGTCATCGTGCAATCGAACAAGGTCTTCAGCGGCCCCTTTTGCCGAGGCAGCCATCAGATCGGCTTCGGCGTCCATGTTCTCAATGCGTGAAATAACCTGTTGCATCCCATTGAGCATCCACATCCGCTGAGCTGAAGACAGCCCGTTTCCGTTTGCAGCATCTGGGGGTAAGGACATCCCGAGAACTACATCCCGCATGGCTTGCAGTTGTTTCAGGACTTGGGCGGTAACTGGGTTGGTTAGCCAGTCGCGGTATTCATCCCGCGCTTCTTTTTGAACCTCGGCGTCAGGGGAAGCCAGACGATACCAGAGGTTTTGGGAATTAAGATTCGGCATTGTTAGTGCTAGCTCTCATTTGTTCGTTTTGAATACGGAGCCGTTCTAGCTCCATTTGCATCGTCTGCATCTTACGGTTCATTTCCATAATATGCTGTTGTTGCTTGCGATTCTCTTCGGTCATGGTCTGGAACTGCTTGACCTGCGCTTGAGCCTGCGTTTTCTGGACACGAGACTGATTCAGACTTTCGGTCTTCATCTGATCAAGTTGTAGCTCACCTTGGATTTTCGCCATGCGCTCTTGGTGTTTATAGGCTTCGCTGTTGGCTTTTTGTTCCAACTCGGTGAGCTTCTGGGCCAGGGCATCGCGCTCTTCAGCATCGCGGGCGACCACTTGCTGTGCGACCTTCATGATTTCCTGTACCACTCCGATGGCTTGCTCGAACTGTTTCTTAAATTCTTCAGTCCGTCTGGCAGTCATCGGGTCACGGGAAATGTACTCAAGGTGCGACCCAATATGCGGGATCATGCGGCGTCCAAGAGCGCTAAGTTCCGTGGTATTTTTCTCATCGGACTGCTTCTGCCATACTTGCAGATCCTGATAGAACAGTGACAAGTGCGATTGAAAATGCAGAATGTGATCAACATCGACAGGAACGGGGATCTCCCGACCCTCTTTCATGTCGTTGTTTTCCATCACCACCGTGAGGAACTCTCTGGAATCCATCGGGGAAGAATCGCTCGGGAACATGTCGTCCGCTAAGTCAGGGTTTGAGGTTAACTCCAGCACATAAGCATGACGCAACTCATCCGCACGTTCCTTTGGTAACATCGCACCAAACGACATGAGGTTCTGAAGAGCCGCGATGCGGGTCTGCTGTGACCCAGCTCCGTACCCACGGTTTGCTTCCACTCTCCAGTCTTTTTCAAAAAGAATCTCCAAGGGGAAGCCATACTTAACCAGCGTCAGGAAAAAGCGGATCACGTCTTTTCGCTCGGGACGAAGGTTGGAAAAATCCAACTCTTTCAGCGTGTCCTCAAGATCGTACGCATTGTCAAAAGCTGTTTGCGTAAAGTCTTCGACACTTACCCCACCCATCCAGCTCTGGTTAACTAGCCGGTTGAAAACCTGCTTATGCAGTCCGGTCCACATCTGCATGCGATATGTCGCCCGGTTTTGCTTAGCCTCAGATTCGGACTGAATCTCGGCTTGAACTTCTCGGGCCGACTTTTGATTAGGCTGATAAGCCGAAGGGCGCTGACGATAAGTCCCCAAACTATTGTGCATAATGTTTGACGACATATCCCGAACAGAGATCAAGTGCTGGAAGTTCGGGTTAAAGCTGTTCTGAACAGGGTTCATCTGTGACGGCAATACGGTCACCGGTCCCAATCGTACGAGGGGCACACGACCCTGCGTGTCAGACTCCGCTGTTTGAAGGAGCATCGAGGCGGCGAAAGAACTGCCATCGATAACCTGGCTAAAGAAACGATTGGAAAGATCGGTGTGCGTGTAAGCCCGATACCCAAGTCCACGCACAGAAGCCAAAGTGGACGGACCCAAGTTGTAACTCATCAGCCACAACGCCTGTTCCATGGAGTCGAACTCTTCTTCTTCGTAATAGAGAATGCCTGCGTCCGGTGTCGGCTCCGGCATGTTCTCATCTTCACGAGTCAAGGTCTGCTCATCTTGCTCCGTGAACGGTGGCTCGTCTGTCATGATGTAATGACAAACTTTTCCGGTCAGGGGGTGTACCGCATATAAGTGTGTGAGCTTCACTTTCTGAAAACGGGAGGTGGATGCTGCCCATCCAGTGCCGTCACGAAGCGCCTGAGCGGCTTCAAAGTAAAGATTGGTGTAGTGAACCTCTGAGTTAACCCGGTTTCCATTAATCTGAGATACAAGAAACTTCCGAAGTTCCTCGACATTCCACCCGTCTACCCACCCTTCACTGACTTGATCTGGGTCAAAGTCCAGCTGTTTGAACAGGTCGGCCAGGTTAACTCGTGTATGAACTGCGAACATATCCAGCTCACGCACATCCGGGGTAGCATCTTCCGGGAACCGCAACTCTAAATGCGGACGCCAGCTGGGTCTCCAGTCAGCGTTGTCGTTAAACGTGGCGGCTGCAAAACCATAAAGATTAGTTTCAAAGTGAACCTTGTCCACAAAGTGAAACCAAGAGAATGACTCAGCCTGCTTTAAGAACTCGTCATAGGCTTGAGCCAACTTCTTGCGGTACTCGAGTCCTACTCCCTGCGCTTTGAAGTTAGCGGTAGGGGCAGCCTGATAAACAGACAACGTGGCTTCAGAGGTCTCATTGTCAATGATAGCCTCAAGTTCGCCGGTGTTTAAGTTAGCCCGGTAAGACTGGCCAGCCTCCCGCAACTTAGCCGGGTCCCACGGCGGCTTGCGGTCGTACATGTCTTTAATCTTCGCGAGTCGGGTGGCCCGTTGATCAAAGACATCGTCCATTTCTGAAACGGCTGAACTGGCAGTGGAGCCAGTCGGAAATGGCGAATTACGTAAGGCTTCTGAAATTGTTTGCATTATGAGTCTTTATCAGAATCTGCCCATATCCAACAAGGATAATCAGAAGGATATAAGTCGCGATCTTGGGTTTTGGTTGCTTCTCTCAATATTTCAGGAGAAAAATGTACCTTTACTCTTAACATACACCCGCAAGCAGAGCAAGCCCCCAATATTCTGTCAAGTGGTGTTGTCTGATTTGTGTGCAGTAGCCTACGGGCTACAACCTCTAAACCTGTGCATGTCGTGCATAACCTCTTTTGATTCAATGGGCATTCAGCACAAACCTTTGCAGCCGCCGTAGGATCGGGGTTATAAACATCTCTTCCGCTTGCTTTCGCTTTTAAGACTGCCACCAATGTCCTAGTAAAGTTGGCGATGTTATTTGAAGTTAGCGGGCGGTAGGTTTTTTTAGTTCCATTATTCCCCTCACAGAAATCCGGGAACGCGGTACAGATATGCTCCACAATTAAATGAAGCATGTGTGCATCATCATGGGGGGCGAGCCCGTTGCTGATGCGGGTTTTGTTTACGACTTGAGGAAAGTCCTCGAGCAAGCCGTAGTGTTCAAAGTTCTGCTCCAGGTCGGGGTCCCAGTAGACCCAGACCCCGCCTGGAGGCATCACTCTTTTGTTTTTAATAGTAGCCATCTTGTTTTGCTTTCTGAGACCGGCCTTCGGCGAGAATCTCGTCGACACCAGGGTTCTCAGTCTTATCATCAAAACCAGAGGTAGCGTCATCATCCGGTGTTAGCCGGTCATCTTCGTCAACGACTACCTCGATTTTAGGCGGCCTGTACTCTTCATCTCCTGTCGCGTTATACCACGCTTCTTCCGGAGTTTTACCTGGGTTGGAAGCACACCAGTTCTTCACCGGGTTATGGATGGTAAACAACCGTTGCTTTTGACCGGCGATGTTAATTACAGAATGAGACTTCACTTGAGCCCCTTCCATAAAGGTGTCGATGTCTTTGCAAACTTTCTTAACCCATTTCTCTGCTTTACTTATCGCTGGGAAAACACCCGTGTACCAATTCTCTGAACGAATGATACACTTCTGTTTACGCCCTTCCCCGTCCAAGTCGACACGGATAAGGTCGTCCCCAAAGACGGGGCACTTACTTGACAACTTCAAGGTTTCCGGCATCTTTCTCTTTCTCCTGCTTATCCATTTCTGGAATCAGTTTAACGAGTTTAGACCGAAGGCTGTTCTGAAGAACACGGTCCAGCCACATCTGAGATTCCATAAAACGTTGCTCCATAGCAGTCAGGTCCATGTTCTCAGGGGGCATCTCCAAAGCATGGATCAACGGCTGGGTCTCTTCCAAAAAGTCTGTCCAGGATTTTGAGATACGCTCAACAATATCCTGTTGCCGTTTGAACTCATCGGTCTCCTGCGCTCGTTTTGCGAGGATCGCCATGCGGTCGTTCTTTCCTTTATTACCACTCATCATCATCTCCGAGGTATTGGTTGGTTTCGTCATCTAGGTGATCTTGTAGTTCCAAAAGAGATTTCATACTGTCTTGCTGAAAGCCAGTTAAAACTTCTCCTGAAAAATTGTGCCAATTACGCAGCGTGTTGTGCTTAAAGTCACCGGGTGTCGCGCCCATGCGTTCCCGGATAAGATGCACAATCATCGCGCAGCAGTCCGCTTCGTTCGGGGATGGCAAGCCCCGGTCTTTCAATTTCTTCTTGGTCTCTAAAGAAATAGAGCCACGCCGGCGGGAGGCGGACTGCTCAACCCGTCTGGAAGAAAACTGTGATCCTGCCTTGGGCGGGAAGTTGCGTATCTGGCCAAACCGACCAAATGCCTCTACCCAAAACCACGCCTCAGTGGTACAGGTGGAAAACACATCAACGCCTTTCCGCTTGTCATGCTCGGAGATATGCTTATCCGATGGGGAGGTGTTGCCATTAAACAGCAAGGGAGGGGCGGCCGAATCGGCGATTCCTGGCGGTGCCATAAGAAACAGGGAGGAGCCCACAGTTTGTGTGGCCGTCTCGTCGACTACAAGGAACCGTGTGTCCACACCCCATCTCTGCAACTCGGACCAAGTGGCTCGGAGAATCTGGTGAATGGGTGGGTCTACCTTAGAATCCTGAATCGGGATGATGATCGGGTCTGGGTGGAATACAATGCGGAACACCCCGTCTTTCTCTGTACCTGCCTCCGCTACCATAATGATAGCGTCATCCCCGCCCGAGGAGAAAGAAGGGTCAAGTGCCATGACAACAAACGGGTCATGTCGCCACCCAATCGGCTCGTCGTACATCCCGTAAGAACGCTGGGTAGATTTCGGCATTAGGACGTTTGAGTCCGCAGAATGCGAGATCCATCCGCGTACCATGGAAAGATAGTCTGGGTGCTTATCGTTGCCGTGGCACTGACGTAACACAGTTTTGATATGCTTCGGCCCAATAAGGAACGGGTAGTCTTCCTCGCCGTTTTCCTCAGTGCATGCAGGTGACTTGGTCCCGTCAAAGTGAATCGCCATCCCACCAGTGCGGGTGCGCCAGTCTTCTTCGTCCATGGTGACCGAGTCCCAGCCATGCTCAGGTTCAGCCCGTACACCCAGCGGGTCCTCGAACTCCATCGGGTTGCCCATCAGGACTAGGCGAAAGTCCGGTGTACCGATTGCAAGGTTGGACGTTGCATTGATGATTGCTTCTTTTGTTCCCTGAGCTTCGTCGACAATCACCCGGACTCCGCCAGGCGACTCAGTGGCTCCTTCAGGTACGCGGTTCTGGTGAACACCGATGATGTTGGAAACTGCGTCCTGAACCGTCCCGGACATCACCGCGATGCCGAACACGCCGGACTTGAAAGACTCGGGCGAGTAAACCCCCTGCTCTTCCAAAGCCTTATCCTCAGTATTGATGATAGCGGTCTTGGACTTCATGTGGTAGGCAGGAAGACCTTTGCGCTTCAGGGTCTGGTAGAACGAAACGATACTGGCCCATGACCGTCGCTCCAGTGCACGAAGGGTAGTGGAGGCAAAGAAGGTTGTGGTGTCATGCGGGGCAGCCATCCAATCCAACAGGGCAACCAAGCCCATCGAGTGGGACTTGTTCGATGAGGAACATCCGAAGAGGCAAAGCTCTCCGTTGTAATCATGTATGTTACACCACGCATGAAAGATCTTCTCCGACCATGAGTTGATCCGATACTCCGACGGAATAAAAAGCTGACGGACCGCCCGACAAAAGTGTACGTCAAGGTCGTCGAGGTTCGCGTTCATATACGCATTCATGTGCCGCCCGAAACGGGCACACTGAAGATCGATCTGCCAGTCAGGCACTCGCTCGTCCCAGTCCATCCCGTATCGGCTCTTCCACTTCATGTGTGGCCTAGTAAACATATGGTTAGTATGAGCGCAAGCATGAATGTTTAATTATTCACAAACTTGCCTATGATCTCTTCTGTCGGCATGAGGGTCATGCGTTCGCCACGGAACTCAACGTCAATCCCACCATACTTGGGCAGAAGCACGGTGTCCCCAACCTCAAGTTCGGTCACGTCTGCACCGACCGCCATGACGTCGCCCATCTGCGGGCGGGACTTCTGTGCGGTCTCGGGAATGTAGATCCCGCCTTTCATGGTCTCGGTGTCTGTATACTTACGTACGCTGATAAGTAC
>Ga0070751_1001164_pt1 | contig 15729 bp, 7 predicted proteins | sample VirMetDEL_Aug_28_FD_78514 | JGI IMG/M metagenome (GOLD analysis project Ga0070751, IMG submission 78514) | Aqueous microbial communities from the Delaware River and Bay under freshwater to marine salinity gradient to study organic matter... | ecosystem: Environmental > Aquatic > Marine > Coastal ...
TGTATAATTACCATCTTTTAATCCTTGAGTATCATTACCATCAATGTATTGGTAATAATTACCAGTTCCTGTTAAAATAGTACCTACTGCATCTCCAAATGCACCCGAAGCTGCTACTGGGATTGAAGCTGTGTATTCGGGTTTAGCATTTCCAGCATTATCTAAATAATCTGGTGTTTTATAATTTACTGATTTTACTCTTACGTATCTTGAAGCGTTAGCATAAGAACCACTTGTTTGTAAATAAACATCTGTTGTTCCAACTCCTTTTACTGTTTGTTTTTGGTCTCCAATTATTCTTGAAATATAATTTGAAGCTTTTGGATCCAATGATACATTATTAAAGCTTTCAAGTACTGATTTTGCTCTTGTAGTATCATTACCTTGTCTAATAATTACACTAAATGTACCTGATGATGTGTTTGGTGAAGCAATTTCCCATCTAATATTATTAGATGTACCGTTTGTTAAAACTCCGTTTGAAGCTAAAGCACCATCACTATTCATAATTATACCTTCACCAATTGTTTCTAATGTGAAAGCATTTGCATCTAAAATATCTGCATCTACTAATGTTAATACCAAAGGAGCTGATGGGTTACCCATATCTGCTGCTGCTACTGTTAATGTATCTCCTACTGCGTATCCTGATCCAGCTGTAGTAACTTGTACTCCTACTGTTTCAACAAATATATCATCAGCAATTAATGTAATTTCTACTGCTGTTGAATTTTGAAGCATTGCAGCTGAAACTGTTACTACTAAATCACCTGTAGCACCAGTAAAACCAGCTGTAATTAAATCTGCAGCTGTTATTGTAATTGTGTCATTTAAAACGTATCCAGTACCAATTGAAGATACTGCTACTGCTGATAAAGCATTTGCACCATCACCTGTTATGGTAAGTGTTGCTCCTGTACCTACACCTGAGGTGGAGGTTTGAGCTACTGTGAAAGGCCCTGTTACGTTTCCAATTGGAGTAGCTGCTGTTTCTGCTAAAATATCATCTCCAGTTATTAACTGTCCTGTTCCTAAAGCACCTGCTGGTATTGTTAGTACATCTGTAGCAACATATCCAGATCCGCTTGTAGTTACAGTAATTCCAGTAACTGTTGGAGCAGTTGTTCCTGTTACTACTACTGTAGCTACAGCACCTGTTCCAGATCCATCTGCTAAATTAACAGAGTAAGAACCAACTCCTGCAGTAGTTGTATTAGTTGTAATAGATCCTAATAAAGCATCTGCTGTATCAACTAATTTACCATTTACGTTTGAAGCGGTTACTGCTAATACTATTCCTGTTCCAGCTCCACTTGTAGAAGGGGTTACTGTGTTTTCAAATGCAGCACCATTTTCACCACCTGATGTCCAAGATCCTAATAAATTAGTTCCTACAAGCACATCTCCAGTTTCTTGATCATTGAAAATTGTTGAAGAGGTAGCTGAACTAAATGAACCTGAAGCTACTCTAGTAACAATTAACGAAGTACCTCCATTTTGGAAGTAATTGTATGCTGAGATTGATGTTAAAAATGTGTATTCGTCAGACCCACTATCAAAAGTAGTACCAAAGTTAGCTTGATACTCACTATAAGTAGTTATAAGTTTTGGAATATTGACTTGACCTTTTACTGTAGGTCCTACTAATGCTGCACCAGCTTGTATTGGTTGAGAAGTAATCTGAGATTGATCATTTTCTCTTGCTAATACTCCTGGGGAAATTAATGTTTCTGCCATGTTGTTTAAATGTTATATTTTGATAATAAATATATGAGGGTCTGTTAAAAATTTATTCTGTTGGGGAAAATTCGCCTTTTTCTAATGAAATGGTTCCGCTTCCATATTTTTCTTCTAATTCTTTTCCAATTTTAATTTCTTCCTCTTTTATTGAAATTAAATTTGATTTAATTTGTTCTTTTCTTAAATCAAGATCCATTTTTTGAATCTCAATTTCACCTAAAACATTTACTAACTGACTATATTTTGATTTTAAATCAGTTAGAGATTGAATTTCTTCTTTTGTTAAAACTTTTTTTTCCATCTTATTATAAATATTAAATTATTTGTTAAAATTACTATTTTTATTATTGTATTAAATCGTCTTCTTAGAGGGCATCTGGTAGATAATCTACTCTTACATACCCACCACCAACAATTGAAAGTAATGAATTATTCATAATATCTAAATCAAGTTCTGCTGGTCCCGGAGAAAATACTGCGGTGACATTACCCTGTAAAGAACTATCACCAAAGTTATACTCTGTAATAGGAGAACCAGCTTCTTGTAATGGTTGTGCTCCTGATATATTAACTCCCCAAAGTGATGTTGTTTTTATAGCTAAACCTTTCCAACCACCTGCATTACAATTAAAATATAATGTTATAATGTAAGTACCTGATTGTTGGGTTAGGATTCGAATAGTGCTTGGATTACCTGAAGTAGCTGCGAGTGTAAATGATGGTATTGGGAAAATTCTTCTATAGGGGATATTATTATCTGTTGAATTTGGACCCAACCCAAAATATTCAGGTAGGGCTGAGGTATTTTCACTACTATTTATATTAACATTTACTATGTTTCTATTAGAATTTGTTGGTATTGAAATAACAGGTTTAGCGTTTTCAGAAGTATCAGAGCGATATAATTCAAGATTATTATCATTTAAAAATAATAAATTTCCATAACCCCCAGTATTATTTCCTCTAAACGATATTCCTCCACCATTTGAGTCATCACTACCAACATATAATAATCCATCACTATTACTATTAGTTCCCATAATAGATAATAATGATGCTGAGTCGGCACTATTGTTTGTAAATTGACCATAGGAGCCAATCTCACCAGAATTAAACCCTAAAGGATAGCTATAAGCTGTAGCTGGGTTGCCAAACATTATTTCTTGGTTTGAATTTATGTTAATTGCTGAATTTGCAGCTGTTCCTTGACCTCCAACTACAAACATTAATGAAGCATTTGCATTTGCACTTTCATTACCAATATACATTCTATTAGGTCTATTAGAGAATATACTATTTTTATCTATACGCATGGTAATACCGGCTTCTGAAGCTGAGAATGCTGATCCTGTAAAATCACCCCCTTGAAATATACTAGCAGACATTTCAGGAGCATATAATTCATTACTTGAAAAGAAATATTTTAAAGTAGCATGTTGAGTTGACAAGTTTGAGGAATTACCAAATGGAATATTACCTTCAGATAATTTTATAACGGAAGAAGTAAATGCTTCTCCTGCCCAAGAAGATGTACCTTCAAAACTACCTGTAAAACCAACAGCTGTTACATTATTTCCATCAAATGAAAAATTGGAAGAGCCATCAAAATTTCCATTATTATTAAATTGTACTTGTGTATTTGCTCCTCCTGGGGTTCCTCCTCCCCCAGCTGTTGTTTGTACCGAGCCATCACCAAAAGTAAATGATTCACCATAAATCTTACCGGATGCTGTTATTGAACCACTAACGTGAAATGTTTTTTGAGTTCCTGCCATTTCAGAATAAGGCCAATTAACACCAACTTGCTGTGAAGTCGCGGTACCATTAGGATTTCTAGTTATAATAGCATTTGAAGAAGAATAATCTATAATGAAAGCTGCTGGGATTGAAGTATCTGTATTATTTATAATAAAAGAATCTGAACTTCCACCAGCTAAACCTATATCCCATCTTGCTTGATTATTCTTAAACCCAACAGTAGCGGAGTCGGTGTTATTAAATCCTTCTAATAATATTAGAGGATCTTGTGTAGCATCTCCTCCTTTTAAATGGATTTTAGTTCCAGCTACAGCTGAGGGTAATATTCCTATACCTATATGAGTATTATCTGGAAGGTATAATGAGCCTGATAAGGTAATATCGTATGCTTCTGCCCCTGTAAAAGCGTCTATAGATTGAGATATTTCAGATGCTTTAACTATTTGACCTGCTGCAATTCCTTGATTTGATAGAGTTAATGCCATAGTATACTATTGATTTTTATTATAAATATCAAGAGGATTTTTCTAATTGACGATCTATAGCATTAATTACTGTACTAGGTAAGATGGATTTAGTACATTCAAACATTCTACTTGTTTCTTTATGATCAGGACACCATTCCCAATCACCTGCATCTAATTGTGTTCTATTAAAACACCCAGAACATTTATTTTTTGGAGTTGTAATTCTTTCACAGTCTTTAAATTCACTATAAGCTTCACTAAATCCTGAAATCATTACTACAGGAGTATTTAAAGCCCAAGCTAACCAACTTAAACCACTTCCAATTCCTATAAAAGCTTTAGCATTCATCATATCATTAGCTCTTTCACTTAAAGGATGATTTCCTGTTTTATCTATTACTCCAGTTAAGGTACCTCCTAACTTGGAATCATGCCATTCGTCCCCTAAAGGTTCTTGTGTAATCATTACTACTTTATACCCTTTATTATTTAAATAGTCTATTATGGTTTGCCAACCACCTTCATAATTCCAATATTTAGCATGAGCTGAACCATGAGGTGCTATTACAACATAATCACCTTCTATTGTTGATCCTGTATTTTTGTAGGTTAGTTTAGGTTTTATTTCTATAGGGTCAATTCCTAAACTTTCTGAACTACAGTCTTGCAATCCTATTTCTCTAAAATTAGAAATATTTTTATTATAATTTATTTCTTGATTTTCATTATAATGCCATCCAATCTCATACATAGCATATAAGTCATATTGTGTTTCCCCAGGTTTTACAAATTTAATATTTGGGTAGTTTTCTTCAAACATTTCATTATGGAAAGTAGATACTACTAATTCACATTGATGTTTTTTTCTAAATTCTTCAGCATACGGAAACCATGCTATAGTATCACCTAATGCTTTTGAAGCAAAATGAATGTAAACTTTTTTATCTTTGGCATTAAAATAATGTTCTGTAGTTTGGTTATTTTCTAAGTCTTTAATTATAATTTTATAATCTATGAAATATTGGAGATTAGTTTTAGTCCACATATTATTAGATATGGTGGATGTATGGATAATTTTATTATTATCTTTATTAATAAATTGAATTTGGTATTTTTTAGAATTTTCTCCTTTTATTTCTACTTTAGCACCATTAACAAAATTAATTAATATACGATTTTGGGGAAGTAGTGAGGGTTTTGGTTTCTTTATTATATTATTATACTCTTTAATTAATATATTTTTCATATTTAAATTATAATTAATATAGTATCCGTATTTATCATCTCCATAAAGTAATTTTAATTTAGGGTATCTAGATTTCATTATTTCAGGAGTTAAATCTGGTTGGAGGTGAGTTTCAAAAATATTCCCTTCATGTTCTCCTTGTTCATATTCATAAGGTACGGCTACTAAAACTTTTTGTTTATTTTTTTCTATCTTTTTTAAGAATAAAATAGCATCTTCAGAAGAAAGATGTTCTAATATATCTCCCATTATAATATATTCATAAGGAGTAATATCAAAATCCATAACGTTACTTAAGTGAACACTATCATAATGTTCAGTTAAATTAAATTTATGAATGTAAGGTTCCCATACTTCAACACAATCTATAACATACCCAAATTCTTTTAACAAATGGGAGTAAGTACCACAACCCGGACCTACATCTAATATTTTTGATGTTGAGGATAATGTTAAAGATATATGATTTTTTATTTCTTGTTTAAATTCTCCGTAACTATAAGGCATGTGATTTATAAATTTTAATTAATTCTTTTGTTCTATTTAACCAAGATAAATTTTGAGCTGTTTTAACACAATTTGGAAAATAAAAATCCCAATTATTTAATATGTCTTTTAATCCTCTATCCATTTCAAACACATCACGAGGTGCTCTCCAACACCCATATAAATCAACTTCCATTTCCCAGTCAGCAATAACAGGTAAACCTGCTGATAGAGCTTCTAGCATTGTTAAATTAGGATGACCCGCTTCTAACATTGTAGGGTGGATAAAAATATCATGGTTGTGGTATAAATTAAGTAATTTAGTATTGGGTGTGTCAAATACTAAATTTAGTTTAGGATAATTTAACATCCAAAGATGACTGTTAAAGAAATTTTTATTATTAGAAGGCCCAGCTATGGTAATTTCTAAATTATTCATCATAGCTAAACCTAAACCATACTCAAATCCTTTTCTATCAAATGTATTATCTCCTCCTAATCCATTATTAGCTAACATTAACAATTTTGGATTGGAAGGAGGGCTTTTTTGTATATTTTTAGGATAAAATTCATCAGTATTAACCCCATGAGAAAAATAAACACATTTTGGATGGTTGAAATAATCTACTAACCAATTAGCAGGCATTAGAGATATTAATGACCCTTCAATTGCTTTTAAATTTTCTTTATATACATAAGAATCTTTACCATAATGTAAAACATGATGATCATGTAATTGGTAAATATAAGGAATACCTCTTTCTTTTAAACCATTTGCTAAGTTAGCAACATGGCAATGTATAACGTCAAATTCTCCAGGTTGAATATCAGCTGCCATTTTGTGGGTAGACTCATATCCTAAAGCTTTTTGATTTATTTCAAACTCCCAAATTATTTTTTCTATTGCTCCCCAATCTTTTGGGGGTATAGTTAATCCACACCCTGGATCTACATGACATATTTTCATATTGTTGTATAAATTTCAGGACTATTTTCGTCCATTCCCTTAAATTCTTGTTCTATAATACTAAATCCTGGTATATGTTTAGTGTATATTTTCTCAGCAGTACTTACTTTTAATTGAGCTACATTACATACCCACATATCAAATGCATCCCATTTAGTATTTTTAATTTTATTTTGGATATAATTGATTTTGTTATTATTAATTAGGTAAGATTGAGCTGGGATAAACGGTGTGACATTAGTAAACATGTCTTCAATTTTGGGACCATTTAAATTTCTATTTTTATGGGGATTCCCAAACCCTACAATGTCTTGATTATAATCTTGTGCTAATTTACTAAAACGATTTAATGATTGAGTTAATTCCTCAAAAGAAGAATCTATAATTACATCACCTTCAAAAATTAATATATAATCATATTCTTTATTATCTTTAGCTAAGATAGCATTCGTGTGAGCTTTATAACACCCATAATGTCCTGGAGCTAATTTATAATGTCCAGGTTTATCTTGAACGTCATTTGGTCTATTACAAGTATCTTTTGGGGGTAAATCAGTCCAAATTTTATTTATTCTTTGTTCATATTTGATTCCTGTTGATTGACAAAATTCTTTAATACTTTCCACTGAACGAATTTCTTTTTCATTTGTGTCTGGTTCAGTAACTAAATGCATTAATTTAATTTTAGGATTATAATTATTTCTATCTCCTTTCCAATTAAACAAACCATTATTAGGCATTGTATTTAAAAAATATTCTTTATTTAATTCAAATTTGTGATATTTTACTGTTTCCCCTGTTACAGTATCTCTAACATCAAAAGTAACTGTAAAAATGTCATCTAAATCATATTTTACTAAATCCCAAAAATGGTACTTTCCTCTAACTTCTAATAATCTATTGATAATAACTTCTCCATTTTTTTCCACAGTATAGTAAATATCTTTACTTTCTTTAGAATTTGAAATAGTTATCCAAGGACAAAAATGATTATTTACATCTGTGGGGAGAATTGTATAATATTCAACCATTGAATAATCTTCAAATTCAAAATATTTTTCAGCATCAGCTTCAAATTTTTTTCTAGGCTCAATATAATTATTGATATTATGTTTAAATATATGATAATATAAATTTTCTATACCATTAGATTCAGCCCCATGTTTATCCATAAGACTATTATATTGATCTTCTGTTTCTATAAAATGACAATGTCTTAAAATTGCTTCTGGTTTAGCCGCAAAAAAGTAGGTGTAATAACATTTACCTTCTTGTGCTTTAAACTCCCCAAAGAAGGTATCATGAGTATTTAATTTTTGGGAAATATAATCTATGTAGCTGCTGTCTTTAAGAAGATAATCAAAATTAATGTAGTATAATTTTTCAATACCTAACCCTTTAGCAAATGTAGCTGGATTGTAAAATGAAGTATAACAAGCGGGGCCATGATATCTATCATTATCTTCTCCTTTTAAATTAACATGAGTATCATATTGATCTCCATACATCCAATACCCAGAATAAAAGGTATGTTTTGTTAGTAAATTATTTTTTTCATAAAATACATAATCAACCATATCCTGTAATTCTTTAGGCACAGGACAATGAGTTGATATAATAATTTTTCTATTACTGTTTTTTCTTAAAGATTTAATACATTCAATTGTAGTATCTATTACAGCTTGGGTTTTTGGATAGGTACATATAACGTACGCTTCTTCTTCTTCAAAAACTTCTGAGGGTGTATCAAATTGATCTTTAATTAATTCAACATTTTCATCAAAACTATCAAAATTTAAATAATTAATAGAATCATATTTATCAAAATAATCTTGATAAACTTCTAAATTATATAATAATTGTGGAATTTGGTATGATAAAGCTTCTCTAATAACTAAAGGCATTGTTTCTTTGTCATTAGCTGTACCTCTAGATGTAAATAAAAATAAATCCATTGATTGGTAGAAATTTTCAACATCTGTTCTTTCATTCCACCAAGTTAAATTATCAGGTTTATCTTTCATTAAAGGTTCCCAATACCATTTAAAATTATCAGCTTGATTTCCTACACTATGAAATTCATACTCAGGTAAAGCTTTTGCGTATTCAAAAAATTCTTTTTGATTTTTTCTTGAAGTAAATAACCCAATATGTAAAATATGTTTTTTAGATGGGTCTAAATTTAAGCGTTTTAACGCATCTTCCCTATTAGGTCTGTCAACATATTCAATAGGATATTCAACTAGTATTTTAGGTATATCTATGTTTTTATACTGCTCAATTTGCCAATTTGATACAAACATAAATTTATCTGGGAAAAATAGTTTATTATCTGTATTCATTGATGAGTCGTGGGAGGTTTCTACCAAAAAATAATTTCTATCTGTTGAATATAATTTTCTTGATATATTATCATCCATAAAATACTCAGGTATCTCTTCTAAATGGATAATATCTGGTGTGATTTTATCAATTATTGAGAATAATTCTTCTTTATCTTCTCCTAATGTAAAGAATTTATGGTTATCTACTAAATCTAGAAGTTTATTTCGTTGTACTACTAATTTACCTCCAGTACAGTCTACCCACTCAATAAGATGAACATCAAATTCATCTTTGATAAGTTCTATCTTTTTGGTTAAATATTGTGGTAGCCCACCTGTTGATAAATGGGGGGCTATAAATAAGATTTTTTTCATATAACTAGTATTCTTTTAATAACCATTTAATAAATATAAGAATAAATTATTACATATCCAAGTTATACTCCAATTATTACTTGAATGTCACTGGATAATATACCATTGACCTCACCTATATTTCCTGATACAACACCATTTACATCATTAGGATAACCTGGTTGGGTAAAAAACCCATCAACCCCAAACTGATTTGCAGTTAAGTCAAGTGTACTATAAAGATTAAAGCCAGTTCTCCCTACTGGGGGTGGAGTTGTGGAATAATCATAAGAACTATTAAGTAGAACGAAATTTAATGCTGAATTACCATTAGCAGCACCAATACAAAGCAAATTCCCTGGTATTGAAAATGTGTTATTTTGGAATATGGTTGTTGCACAATATGGAACATTTATATTCCATGCACCATTAACATTAAAATCGGTGGGTTGGAGGGTATTACTAGTACCACCTGCAAATGCATCTGCTTCGCAAATTATTACATCTTGAATTCCCCCAGTTGTGTTTAATCCAGGTATGATAAAATCAATAGATGTTATATTAGGGGCATATGCACTAAGATCAACATAACCAAACACTCTTGCTATACGATATTGTGTTGTAGCTCTACCTACAAAGGCTTGTACCCCAACGTTAACTACGGATGATGGAGTACCTTGTGTTGGTTGGGCTACTACACCATCAGGAGCATTATGGGCATCTATAAAGGTAGTATAAACTGGGTTTTGTCCAGCATATATAGAACCAATTCTAACAGGGATGGTGGTTGAAAAAGTAGGCATTATTTAAAACTGTTTTTTAGGTAAATAATATTTACTATGGTTAAAATAACTATTTAGGGGTGGATTAACATTATGTATATCATAAGTAACATTTGATAACCCAAAAAAGTTACTACCACTAGGGATACCATTCCACCATGTTGCTCTTCCTCCTTCTTTCATTAACGAAGGTAATATATCTGCAAAATATTGTATATTATAATCTCCATAAGTATCATAAAATAATCCATCATAAGTACTTAAAGTATCTTTTACATCATACCAATCTCCTTCTATTATAGTAACATTAGGTTTATCTAAAGCCCATTCATTTGCTTTAGAGATTACATCTGGATGGATTTCTATAATAGTATGAGAATTAATATTATGGGATTGAATATAATCTGCTGATATATGCATTCCAAATCCTATTTCAAGAATGTCTCCTCCTTCTTCGCAGACATAAGCTGCTGAGGCTGACATTAAAATATCTTCCCAATCCATCATTACTTGATGTTCCTCATTTTGAGTATCTGAACTCATAAATAATATTTTATTTTCTTCAAATGTTAAACTTTGAGATATATATTCCATGTTATTAAATATTATGATAGTAAAACCCAAGTATTATCAGGGTTAAAATATATTACGCTATTTGCTAATTGGTAAGCTACTATTCTAACATAATCTCCACTTCCAAAAAGACCCACATTATCAGTTAAACCACCTGCAACTGTTGAAATATATAAAGGAGAGCCAATTGGGAAATTATAGGAGGTAGAAGTAAAAGCACCTTTTAGTAATACTCCATCATTAACAGGATCATTACTTAGGGCTAACCCTATAAAATTTGTTGAAGTTGATGAACCAGCATCTGCTTCACTCCAACTATTAAAAGGTGATAAATATATGATTTCACCAGCAGTAATGGTTACTGATGCTGAAGACCCTCCAAAAAATATCTCACCACTTGCTCTATTAGTACTATTAGGAATAGTATATTGTATAAATCCACTTAAATTAGTTCTATCTTTTCCTAAACTAAATGGGTTGTCAATACCTAGGGTTCTACTTTGATCTAATACAGCTGATGTACCTCCATCAATAAGTAAATTATTTTCAGTTGTAATTGTAATAGAATTACCTGAACCACCTACTACACCACTTGTACCTGAAGTGCCACTTGATCCAGAAGTACCATCATTACCACTTGTACCTGATGTACCTGATCCACCTGAAACACCCCCAGCACCACCAACACCACTTGATCCTGATGAACCTGATGTACCTGAAGTATTACTAGCACCTGAAGTACCAGCAGCACCTGCAGTACCTGTAGATCCTGATGAACCACTTGAACCTGAAGTATTACTTATTTTGCTTTGTCCAGCAGCACCTGCAGTACCTGTAGATCCTGATGAACCACTAGATCCTGATGTACCTGAAGCTCTACTTAATCCGTTAGTACCTGTGTTTCCTGAGGTACCATTTGAACCTGAAGATCCTGATGTACCTGAAGCTCTACTTAATCCGTTAGTACCTGTGTTTCCTGATGAACCACTTGTACCTGATGAGCCACTTGTACTAGATACATTACTTTCACCATTTGTACCTGTATTTCCTGAAGTACCACTAGTACCTGATGAACCTGATGTACCTGAAGCTCTACTTAATCCGTTAGTACCTGTGTTACCTGATGAACCTGAAGTACCTGATGAACCACTTGTACTAGATACATTACTTTCACCATTTGTACCTGTATTTCCTGAAGTACCACTAGTACCTGATGAACCTGAAGTACCTGATGCTTTACTTGCTCCGTTAGTACCTGTGTTTCCTGAGGTACCATTTGTACCACTTGAACCTGAAGTACCTGATAATTGGCTTGCTCCTGAAGTTCCTGCTTCACCTGAAGTTCCGTCAACACCCGATGTACCTGATGAACCTGATGTATTACTTAATCCTGATTGTCCTGCGTTTCCTGAAGAACCAGTATTACCTGAGGTACCATTAGTACCACTTGAACCTGAAGTACCTGAAGCTCTACTTAAACCATTTGTACCGGTATTTCCTGAAGTACCACTAGTACCTGATGAACCTGAAGTACCTGATGCTTTACTTGCTCCATTAGTACCTTGATCTCCACTTGTACCATTTGTACCTGAAGATCCACTTGTACCACTTAATGCACTTGCACCGTTTGTACCTATTACACCACTTGAACCATTTGTACCACTTGAACCTGATGTACCTGATGCTTTACTTGCTCCGTTAGTACCTGTATTTCCTGAAGTACCATTAGTACCACTTGAACCTGAAGTACCTGAAGCTCTACTTAAACCACTTGTACCTGTATCACCTGATGTACCACTTGAACCTGTTGAACCTGAAGTTCCTGATCCGGCACTTTCTCCACTACCACCAGTTATACCTGATGAACCTGCTGTACCACTTGAACCACTTGAACCAGATGTTCTACTTGCACCTGAAGTGCCATTATTACCTGAAGTTCCACTGTTACCTGATGTACCATTTGAACCTGATGTGCCTGAATTACCTGAAGTTCTACTTACACCCGATGTACCGGCTACACCAGAAGTACCATTAGTACCACTTGAACCACTTGTATTACTTAAAGCTGAAGCACCTGAAGTACCACTATTACCGCTTGTACCTGAAGATCCCGAAGAACCTGATGTTCCACTTGCACCTGAAGTTCCATCAACACCTGATGTACCACTAGATCCTGATGTATTGCTTAAACCTGATTGTCCTGCATTACCGCTTGAACCATTTGAACCTGAAGATCCTGATGTACCTGAAGCTCTACTTAAACCATTTGTACCTGTGTTACCACTTGTACCATTTGAACCTGAAGATCCGCTTGTTCCTGAGGCTTTACTTGCTCCATTAGTACCTTGATCTCCACTTGTACCTGAAGTACCTGATGATCCTGATGTGCCTGACAAAGCGCTTACACCATTTGTACCTGTTGCACCACTTGAACCATTTGTACCACTTGAACCTGAAGTACCTGAAGCTCTACTTAATCCGTTAGTACCTGTGTTACCTGATGTACCTGAAGAACCTGAAGAACCTGATGTTTTACTTTCTCCTGATGTACCATTATTACCTGAGGTACCATTATTACCACTTGTACCTGAAGAACCTGAAGTTCCTGCTTCTCCTGAAGTTCCATCAACACCTGATGAACCTGATGAACCTGATGTATTACTTAAACCTGATTGTCCTGCATTACCGCTTGAACCATTTGAACCTGAAGATCCGCTAGTTCCTGATAAAGCGCTTGCTCCATTTGTACCTACATTACCAGATGTACCTGAAGTACCTGTTGAACCTGAAGTACCACTTAATGCACTTGCTCCATTAGTACCTTCATCTCCACTTGTACCTGAAGTACCTGATGAACCTGAAGTACCTGATGGTGCGCTTTCACCATTTGTACCTTGATTACCTGATGAACCATTAGTTCCGGATGATCCTGAAGTACCACTTAATGCACTTGCTCCTGAAGTACCTGCATCTCCTGAGCTACCATTTGAACCTGAGCTACCACTTGATCCACTAGCTCCTGATTCTCCATCAACACCAGAAACACCTGATGAACCTGAAGAACCCGTTGTTCCTGAAGTACCACTTAATGCGCTTGCTCCATTAGTACCTTGATTACCTGATGAACCATTAGTTCCGGATGATCCTGAAGTACCTGAAGCTCTACTTAAACCGCTTGTACCTGTATTACCACTTGTACCTGCAGTACCTGCAGTACCTGATGAACCTGAAGTACCACTTTCTCCAGAAGTTCCATCTACACCTGATGAACCTGATGAACCACTTGTATTACTTAAACCTGATTGGCCTGCATTACCACTTGTACCTGATGTACCAGTTGAACCTGAAGTTCCACTTAATGCGCTTTCACCGTTTGTACCAGCATCTCCACTAGTACCTGAAGTACCTGTTGAACCTGAAGTACCACTTAATGCGCTTTCACCGTTTGTACCAGCATCACCACTTGTACCTGAGGTACCTGTTGAACCACTAGTACCGGATAAAGCGCTTGCGCCATTTGTACCAGCTTCACCACTTGAACCATTTGTTCCAGATGAACCTGAAGTGCCTGATAGAGCACTTTCGCCATTTGTACCTTGATTACCTGATGTACCGTTAGTACCTGATGATCCTGAAGTACCTGAAGTTCTACTTAAACCGCTTGTACCTGTATTACCACTTGTACCTGCAGTACCTGATGAACCTGAAGTACCACTTTCTCCAGAAGTTCCATCAACACCTGAAGTACCTGAAGAACCACTTGTATTACTTAAACCTGATTGGCCTGCGTTACCACTTGAACCTGTTGAACCTGTAGTACCACTTGAACCACTTGTATTTGAGGCACCACTTGTACCTGCATTACCACTTGTACCTGATGTACCAGTTGAACCTGAAGTACCACTTAATGCACTTGCTCCATTAGTACCTTCATCTCCACTTGTACCTGAAGTACCTGATGAACCTGAAGTGCCTGATAGAGCACTTTCGCCATTTGTACCTTGATCTCCTGATGAACCATTAGTTCCGGATGATCCTGAAGTACCACTTAATGCGCTTGCTCCATTAGTACCTTGATCTCCTGAAGTACCGTTTGAACCTGATGAACCACTTGTACCACTTAATGCTGAAGCACCTGAAGTACCTTGATCTCCGGATGTACCATTAGTACCTGTAGATCCGCTTGAACCTGAGGTTCCTGCTTCACCTGAAGTTCCATCAACACCTGATGAACCTGATGAACCTGAAGTATTACTTAAACCTGATTGACCTGCGTTACCACTTGAACCTGTTGAACCTGTAGTACCACTTGAACCACTTGTATTTGAGGCACCACTTGTACCAGCATCTCCACTAGTACCTGAAGTACCTGTTGAACCACTAGTACCTGATAATGCACTTTCGCCATTTGTACCTTGATCTCCACTAGTACCTGATGTACCTGTTGAACCACTAGTACCTGATAGAGCACTTGCTCCATTAGTTCCAGCTTCACCGCTTGAACCATTTGTTCCTGAAGATCCTGAAGTGCCTGATAATGCACTTTCGCCATTTGTTCCTTGATCCCCTGAGGTTCCATTAGTACCTGATGAACCACTTGTACCACTTAATGCTGAAGCACCTGAAGTACCTTGATCACCTGAAGTACCATTAGTACCTGATGATCCTGAAGTACCAGATTCTGCTGCTTCACCTGAGGTTCCATCAACACCCGATGAACCTGATGAACCACTTGTATTACTTAATCCACTTTGACCAGCGTTTCCTGAAGAACCTGTTGAACCTGTAGTACCACTTGAACCACTAGTAGCAGAAGCACCACTTGTACCTGCATTACCACTTGTACCTGATGTACCAGTTGAACCTGAAGTTCCACTTAATGCACTTTCACCATTTGTTCCTTGATCCCCTGAAGTACCGTTTGAACCTGACGATCCTGAAGTACCTGATAAAGCACTTTCACCTGAAGTTCCTGCTTCACCACTTGTACCTGAAGAACCTGAAGTTCCTGCTTCACCTGAGGTTCCATCAA
>Ga0070751_1001176_pt1 | contig 15677 bp, 23 predicted proteins | sample VirMetDEL_Aug_28_FD_78514 | JGI IMG/M metagenome (GOLD analysis project Ga0070751, IMG submission 78514) | Aqueous microbial communities from the Delaware River and Bay under freshwater to marine salinity gradient to study organic matter... | ecosystem: Environmental > Aquatic > Marine > Coastal...
ATTTTCGAACGTTCCCGGAACGGACCCCGACGCCCCGGGAAACCGGGCGAACCGGGGGACCCGGGACCCGGACCCCGGAACCGTTCGAACGTACGTAGTACGAAGCGGGACCAACCGGGACCGAACGGTCCGGGGAGTTTGGCAAGCCAAACATCCGTCACCCAGGGCAAACACCTGTCCGATTTTCGGTCGAACGTTCGGCGTTCGGTCGAACGTTCGGCAAGCCAAACACCTGGCACCCTGTCCAAACCTCCTGGACCGAGAGTTTGCTTTACCTCCCCGAGTATTTCACTTTCCCGCGCGCACGAAGGTTGCCGAGGTGTGTGATCCGAGTACTTGGTACCATGTGCACTACTTTACTGCCCAAGACCCCCCAGAAAAATGGCGAGTACGGCGAGTACGGGGTTTCCGGATATAATTTTTGGCGAGTACGGCGAATACTGGGACTTTCAATGGCGAGTACGGGAAAAGGGAAAAACCCGGATTCTCTCTGAAAACCGCACAAAAATGGCGAGTACGGCCGTACTCGCCGTACTCGCCGTACTCGCCAAGGGTCTCAGGAAACCCCGGGGTACTTGGTACTAAGCGTTACCAGGTTCCTCCCCCGCATCGCCTTTTGAATTCTTCCAAAACCAATAGACTTTCTGGTCTTTTGTCCCCACGCCAACCCGTCGGCGGTCGCAGTACTTCGCTGCGATTCGCTCGACCGTTCGAACAGAGATCCCCAGTCCGCGTGCTTGTTCCTTCACCTCTTGGGCCGATGACCACGTCGCACACGCACGTTCCAAGAACGCAGCGGCGTTGGCACTGGCCCCGGAGAGATCATCCGTCACGTCCTCTTTGTCGAGCCCGAACAAACGGTCGGCGGTTATGTCGGATTCTTCAGCGCCCCAGGTAAACTTTTCGCCGATTGTTTCGTCAGGAAGAGTGTACGTCCATGCTTTGCCCGGACGTGCGAGGTTCGTGCCCGCATGAACCAGCACTCGGGCGCGGTCTTCTGTGGGTCGGTCCGGGTCTTTATCAGCGAGCAGGACCGAACGCGCCTGTGCTGTGATCTGTCCGGACCCTGAGATACGATCCAGCGCCTCTCCGTACTGTTGTTTCGAGATGTGCGTGATAACCAACACCCCCATGTGGTGTTTGTATGCCAGTTCGCCCAACGGATCGAGAACCGCACGCATGTCCTCGGAAGAGATCGAACGTTTCCCACTCGGCAGAAACGACATGAGCGGATCGAGAACCAGGAGATCGAGTTCATGATCTTTGATCGTTTGTTCGATCCGACGTGCGGCTATCGCGTCTAGCCCCAAGGCTCCATAGCGCAGGAAAAACCGCTTGAGGTCGGCCCCCAGAGAATCCAGCCGGGGACGGAGTACGTACTCTATCGGGTCCTCGGATGAGATCCAGCCCACGTTGATCGGATCGTGAACCGAACCGTCCGGAAGCCCGTGTCCGTTCGTAAGCCCCGTTGCCAGGGCGAGGTGCGCCCAGGTCTTTCCGGCCCACTTCGGTCCTGCGGACACAGTTACGAACGCCCGTGGGATGTATGGCTCCCACAGCCAGTCAACTTCCCGCGCCTCGGTTTCCGTTGCGGGTGTGACCAGCGACGACGGCGGTTGTTTTGGATTCGGTGAATCGGACATTGATTGGTCCTCTTCCCATGTTAGAGGAACGAACAGGGGCGCGCATTGGGTGCATGGGACACCTCAACACGGCCCCTGTTCGGGAGATTGCACGACTCGGGAGGGGATCAAGCCCCCGACTCGGGCACCAAGATACCGGGAGAAGCCCCCGGCTCAGAGAGCTTACACGTCTGAGCTTTCAGGATCAATAAGTTTTTTTGCTTCAGGGTGCAGATTTTCCTTGCGCTACCTGACGGGGTGGGGTAGGTTACCTGTCGAGGCACAGAATCCCCCACCACACTCGGAGGCACCCATGCCCTTGCATGAGGAAGCATATGAACCCCCGCAGTTTCCCCGCGTTCGGGTCTTGACGCATCCCAAAACCGGAGATCCGGTTGTTCTTATCACCCACGACAACGAGGCAATGTCCTTGAGCATCGACGATTGCGAGGTAATCCTCGAAAAACTCGACATATTGTTCAATTCTCTTCAGGCAGAAGATCTTGACACAATGGAGCGTTGACGATCATGCAAACCTTTTTGCCCTATCGCTCCTACCTGCACTCTGCTGTGTGTCTGGATCGCCAGCGTTTGGGCAAGCAACGGGTCGAGTGCAAACAGATACTTACCGCTATCGAAGGCCGATCCCGGGGCTGGCAAAACCACCCCGCGACTCGTATGTGGCGCGAATGCCCTCGGGGTCTCGCATACTACGCGATCCATATGTGCGACGAATGGCGTCGGCGTGGATACAAAGACAACCTGACTCGGTTCTTTTTCGACTATCTCGGCGTGTACTGTCTCGGTGAACTCCACCGCATACGTGACGAAGAGATCGAAGAGACCGGACGCGACCCGCTGGCACCGTCGTGGCTCGGGATGGAGGCCCTGCATATGTCCCACCGCGCGGCCCTCCTACGTAAGAACCCCGGACACTACGCCCAAGAACAGTGGGAGGATGTAGACACGAACATGCCCTACTGGTGGCCCGCATGAACGCACACGAAAACAACTGCCGACTCTGCCCCGAGTGCGGCAAGAGAGGAAAGCGCATCGAAACACGCTCAGATCGTGACGGCGTTCGGCGTCGGCTACAGTGTCCGGAGTGTCGCGCCCGCTGGACGACCATCGAACTCGACTTCGAACGGGCACGGACTGTGGGCAAGATCGAACGTGTGTTCGCACGACTCATCCACGAACTCCAACAGGAAGGCCGGTTGTGAAATACATTCGACACAAGACCGGGGACACGGTGATCTTCCCCCGTTCGAAGAGCCATAACGTAATGGCCGCTGACCTCGGCTGGCCCAAAGCACTGATCGACTCGGCAGGATTCGTCGTCGTACGTGAGGGCCGCGTATGGGCCGGGGGAGAAAGCACGTCTCTCGGCATCGCGTCCAAGCCCAAGGAAGACACCGAACACATCGCCAACGAACTCGGAGGAACCCTGTGAACAACCCTTTCATCGACCCTGAGTGCCCACTCTGCGGCGGCTCCGGCGTGATCGAATACAACGGTCAGGAGGATCATTGCCTTTGTGTCCGCACGACCCGGGCTCGAATGCAGGAGGAAAACGCCAACAACCACCTGACGAAGATCATCCGCGAGGCAGTTGCCCAGGGCGTAAACGAAGCGCTTCGAACACTCGTTGATTCGTTCGAACCGAAAACGGAGGGGGACCCTGCTGACTGACTTCATCCTCCCCATCGACGATCCTGCAACCAGCCAGTCCATCCACAAGACGCTGATTAAGAACGACCTCTTGCGCCGTTCTGTGATCGAAACCCGAGGCCAAAAGAAACGAGGCACATTGATGTCAAAATTCGACCGCGACCAAGTCGCCCGAGCCGCCCGGATGTATCGAACAAACGCCGATGCAGGAAAGGCGTTGGGCACTTCCGCTGGATCATTCACCCGGTTGTGCAAAACCTACGAACTCGAAACCCCCGCCGAGCGCGCACGACGGGAGAAGAAGGAGGCCGCTGGTGTCTAAAACCCGCACAGGTGTGTATCCGGACGAAAAGACCATCCGTCTGGATAACACCGCGCTGAACGCCTTCCGACGTTGCCCGGCTGAATTCGGCTACCGACACGGACTGAACTTGGTCCCAACGTCCGATGCCGAGTCCGAGCATCCTCCCCTGGCACTGCACTACGGAATCGCTTGGCACTCCGCGATGGATGTTCTGTACGAAACCAAAAACATCGACGAGGCGAAGGAGAAATTCCTCGAAGCCTCTGACGGGCTGGCCGACGATCCCAAGAACCGCAAGACCCGAGGCCGAGGGGTCACCGATCTTGAACACTACTGGTCTCTGTACAAAGCCGAGATCGAGGCCCTGGAACTCATCGCCAACGAACTCATCGTGTCTACCCGGATCGCGCTTCCTGACGACTGGACCCTTGAGTACGTCGGCGCAGTGGACAAGGTCGTACGAATGCCGTCGGGGAAGATCAAGATCCTCGACCACAAGACCTTGGGGTACCTGACCATGTATACCCCTATGCAGTACGAACTCTCGAACCAACTCACCGGATACGGGGTTATCATCCGGGACTTCTACGGCATGGAAGACGACGAGGTGTATGTCCAAGCTGACATCGTTGGTCCCACGCGGTCCAAGCCCCCGAGCGAGTATCTTCGTCCAGAAATCTTGGTAGACGAGGTTGTGGCCCGGGAGTGGAAAGAGGATATTACCGCTACCGCGAACATGATTATCGGACTGCACACGAACGGAGGTGTGTATCCCCGCTACGGCCACGATGCCTGTGGTCGATTCGGGTCCCTCTGCACGTACTTCCGTCTATGCTCCGCAAGCCCGGGTATGCGAGAGCGCGTCGAGGCGAACTTGTACACCGTCCTGCCGTGGGACCCGGGGGAGCGGCACGAAGAGGGAGCCGCGAAGTAAACCGAGGCTGTTCACCTTTCTCAACAATGGAGGCTTGATGCCACGTCTTATTCGTTCGGGCGAACCCCCGGACATTTCGTCTGATATGAAAACCTTCCTCATCTACGGTGACACCGGATGCGGAAAGACCTACGCACTCAAAACCCTGCCGGAGTCGATGCGTCCGGCGTTGATGCTCGACTTCGACCGGGGTTCCCGGGAACTCAACAAAGACCCGTCGTGGGGAACGTTCGTACAATTCGACGTGACTGACCCCAAGGGCAAGCCCGTGATGTTCGACCAGACCAAGAGTTTCCTCGAGGAACTCGCGCAGAACAAACACAAGGATGTGGTCGATCTGAACGAGATTCGTACCATCGTCGTGGACTCGATTACCACCCTGGTGAAAGCCGCACAGGACCGAACACTTCAGTACTTCATCGATAACGGTCGCGGGGGGAACTCCCGGTCGGATCGCAATACTCCCCCGACCCAAGCCGAGTACGGTATGGTCGCTCATATCGTCGAGGGCCTGATCCGTGGAATCATCGGTCTGAACAAAAACCTGATCGTGATCGCCCATGAAGCCTCCAAGGTTCAGGACGAGGTGACCGGACTGTCGGTAGCTGGTCCGGCCCTGCAACGATCCCTCGCCGTGTCTCTGCCTCGGTACTTCGACGAGGTAATCTTCGCCAAGGCGGAAGGCAAGGAACCCAACCGGACGTATGTTTGGAACACCCGCGCGTCCGGAATGTTCGTTGCCCGGTCCCGGCATGACCTGGATGCGAAGATCCCGCAGGATTTTGGAGCGTACGCATGAACCTCTTCCCGCGCATACCAGAGCGCCAGCAGAACCTGCTTCCACGCTATCGACGGCGTAACACCGAAGGGGTCTCCAAAGACCTCCCGAAGATCGTCACGGCGTTCAAGCACAAAAAAGTAGATGTGTGGTTTATTTTCGAAGAAAACGGCTTCTCAGTCCTTGACAACGAGCAGTTTCGTCTGTTATATATACCAAGCAACGTTGAGGCAAAAGTCGCACTTTCCATGATCGACCGACGGGCGCGTGAGGAACGCCCTGAGTCAACCCCCGCAGAGTAATCGAACGCCCCGCGATTCAGGTTGTAGTGCGTTTCTTAAATCAGCGGGAAACTCCAAATGGAGCGAGAGCGGCAGAAGAAATGAACCCAAGGCTATCTGGGGAGAGGGCCTTGGGTTCGACCGCACCGCCTGAGTCCGGGGCGTTCAAACCAATCAAACGAAGTCGCAGTTAACCCCCAAGCAGGAGCAAGTAGCATGAGCGGTTTTGGTCTGGACCTCGACAACCTCTCGTACGAGGACGCCGTCGAGGCATCGAAGCCCGCGAAGATCCCCGCAGGTACGTACGATTTCGAACTGGAATCGACTGAGTTTCGTGAGGCGCGTACCGGCACGGTCGGCATTCGGTTCACCTGCAAGATCGTGAACTCTGAGGACCCGCAGTGGAACAACCGCAAGCTGTGGTACGATGGTTGGGTCACGGACAAGGGGAACTTTCTGACACAGGCCCTTCTGGCCTTCTCGACGCCCGAGAATTGGGACGCCGTGACGGCAGAAGTGCAAACCGACGAGGGCTTCACCCGCATTCGCAACGGCGAGTCGGAAATCCTGGCTTCGTTGAACGGCTCGGTCGCCAAGGGCCGCGTCATTCACGAAAAGAACGATGACACGGGCGAAATGTGGCCCCGCCTTCGTTCCTTCGTCCTGTAATCTCGAACTCTCAAGTGCGATGATTGTTCGTCTTACTGCTGAACACGTCGAGAACGCGCTTCGTTCGTATCTCGAAGATCCTGACCCGGGTGTTGTAGCGATTCGGATTCCGGAGTCCGAAACGATTCGCCTGTCGGTCAGCCGAAAGGGCGGCTACAACGTCCTGACGGGAGAAGATGCGGAGAAGCGGAACCGGGCGTCGTCAGCAACCGGCGATAGAACAGAGGCCGTAGAATAATGGAGTCTTCGGGGGAGGGGCGCTGGAAGGTCTCTCCCCCGAACTTTTATCTATGAACGAATCCCAACCCGTAGACCGCGAAGAAGTCGCCAGTCCAGGAGCGAAACCTCGGGGATCAACCCCGGATCGTTCTGAACGTACGGGAATTCTTCGAGACGGGGACCTGGACAAGAAAGGCCAGTTCGTACATCCCCGACGGCTGGCACAAGAGGCAATCAACGAGATTCTATTTCAACTCGGGGGCTAGAGCCGCCTCACTCTACCCCCGCAGAGGGGTTCGGTACCGGGGTCAACACCCCGTCGGGTAGAAAAACCTGAATGCGCGTATCCACTGACGCCATTACCGACGCCGAGCAGGGAGGCTCGGTTAACCCTCTCTTCACAGAGGCAACGAGGCAACGAGGCACAAATGAAAATCCTTATCCTTATCGCGTGTGATGGCCGAACAGTGGAGTTAGCGCCATGAGTGTTGTCGAACCTTGCGGTCCCTTGGACGCTGAGATCGTCATCTTGGGCGAGGCCCCCGGTGCAGAAGAGGTCTCCGATGGTAAGCCCTTCACCGACGCCGCCGGTCGAATGCTGTTCGATCAGATCCTCACAGCCGGAAACATTCGTCGTGACAAGTGCCGGGTTCTGTACACTCACTGGTCCGCGCCTCCGGGCGTCCGGTGGGACACGATCACGAATCTCGGGACATTCGATCACATGACGATGGGGTCCATCACCGCCAAGCCCCGGAAGGCCATCATCGCTGTTGGTGAACACGCCCTGAACTTCTGCCTCCACGGAACCGCTAAGGTCCCGAAGGCGAAACAGGAGAGCGCCTACAAGTGGCGTGGGTCGATCCTCATGGACACCGTTGCGTTTCCGGGCACGCCGGTCATCCCGATGATTCATCCCCGGTCGGTTCTTCGTTCGTCTGGATACAAAGAAGACGACGGAACCGATTCGTCCGAGCGCGGGTCCCTGCATTTCAAAGCCCTGTGTCAGTTGGACGCACGTCGGGTACGCCAAGTAGTGGACGATCCGGACTTTCGTCCTCCCGCACGTCGGGTGTACCATCCGCAGAATTCCTCCTGGGATGAACTCGCAAACATCCTAGCGAACATTGATCGTTCGGGACCGCTGGCCTTCGACATTGAGACTTTTGCCCACACAATCACCTGCGTCGGGGTCTCATGGACCGAAAACGAGGCGCTGGTTGTTCCGTTCACCGAGGTTCCCGAGTGGACTCTCGGACAACGCACGGATCTTATCATGGAACTCGCAGAGATCCTTGCGGATGGGAATCCCAAGATCGGACAGAACCTGGACTACGACGTTCAGCACCTAGCGCAGATCGGGATCGGCGTTTCGAACGTCTGGCTCGACACCGCCGTAGCGCATTCGATCTTGTATCCCGAAATCCCGCATGACCTGGCAATGCTCACGTCGATCTACACACTCCAACCGTACTTTAAGGAAATGCGAAAGGAGGTCGAGACGGATCAGTATGATGAGGCCCAGTGGACATACAACGGACTCGACTGTTGTGTGACGTACGAAATCGGAATGAAACTCGCAGCCGAACTCAAGGAGAAGTCCCAATGAGCGACGATCCCCGCAAGGTGTACACGATGGCTGAACTGCTCGGTAGTACCATGTCCGAAGACGAGGGCGTTTACGTCCCCACCGAGATTCACAACATGATTCTTCAGACCCTGTGCGATCTGCACAACGCCAAGACGTGCTTTGTCATTCTCTCGAACGAGGTGGTGACCGAGGCCGGGAATCTCCAACTCTACCTGACCATCAACGGAACGTCCCGAAGCGCGATTCCGACAGAGGTCCTTGAACAAGCCGGACTCGCCGCGAGGCGTGCGTACAATCAGGCCCTGGAAGATGCGTATCCCCATGACAAAGAGTGAGTGGAATCCCGAGCGGCTGTTCTCTGAAATCGTCATGCCCGCCCAGATGGAACTCATTCGCATGGAGTACCGGGGTGTCCGGGTTGACGAGAACCTACGCCAGTCTCGCAAGGCCGAATTCGAACAGCGCATCGAAGAGTTAAAGTCCGACCCCGTTCTCGAAGGGGTGAACCCTTGGTCGCCAGATCAGGTCAAAGAAAAACTCCGCTCCTGGAAAGTCACCCGAGCCCGCTCGGTGGACGAGCGTACACTCAAGAAGATCCGTGCGAAACGTCCGGACGTGGCGGCTTTCGTGACGCAGGTTCTGGAATGCCGCAAGGCCCGGAAACTCAAATCCACCTACATGGAAGCGAAGACCCACGACGACGGACGCCTTCGGACCTCGTATCGTCTGTTCACCGTCGAAACCGGGCGCGGTCGTTCTGGCAAGGATGTGTTCGATCTTGGGACCAACATGCAGAACTTCCCGCAGTCTCAGAGAGATTGGATCGTTCCTGACCCGGGCAAGGTTTTTTGGGCCGCAGACGCCAGTCAGATCGAAGCTCGCGTGGTTGCCTGGCTAGCCCAGGATGATACGTACGTACACTCGTTCATCGAGGGTCACGATGTTCACACCGAACACGCCGTGGCGATGTTTAACGTCCCCGAAGAACGGGTGCGGGACACGATTCCGGGGTCCGAGCGGTCGTACCGGGACTCTGGCAAACGGGTCACACACTCTTGGGGCTATTGGATCTCGCCCTACGGACTTGCCGCGCGCATCAACGACGAGATTCCTGAGTTGGAATATTCCGTCCGGGACGCAGAAAATCACCTCCGCGCTCTTGACAAACTTCGCCCAGGTGTGGTACGTTGGAGACTGGGGCTAGTAGAGCATTTAAAGTCAAACCGCACGCTGGTAACGCCGTTTGGTCGTCCGAGGACGTTCATGGGTATTTCCCGCGCATCCGATCCGATTCCGAGTGGGCTCCACCGAGAGGCGGTGGCGCATCTACCACAGTCCACAGCGGGGGATCACATGCACCGGGCCTTGGTCCAGACGGCAAATGAACTCCGTCGCAGAGGGCTCGACGCGGAGTGCTTACTGTACACCCACGACGAGATTGCCGGGCAGTGCGCGCCGGAACATCTTGACGCGGTTCGTGAAGTTGTGTGTGGTGCGATTCAGACCCCGATGCCGTTAACCTATGGCTCGTATGCGCTGGAATGTCCAGCAGACTTCGGGTCCGGACCATCGTGGAAAGACAGTCACCCATGAGGCACAAGGTCAAGCACCGGAGGTACCGAGAGATCAAGAACGCCCTGGATCAAGCCGGGCTTCGTTTTCGAACAGTGGAAATGACCAACGCACATCATGTGCGGATCACCCTGGACAACGGACGCAAGGTGTTCACAGGAGCAACCCCGAGCGACCATCGAACACTCAAGAAGATGGTCGCGGACGCACGAAAGGAGGCGCGGGTGTGACTGACCTGACACTGGCAGACGGGACGGTGCTGGAAGTGTTCTCAGACGGGTCAATGCGTGTGTCGTATGAGGATGTGAGCGTAGATCTGTCCCCGCTTGTTCATGGGCAATGGAATTGGGTGCAAGCCCTCACCACCGAAGTAGCGGCCCGAGAGAAGGCAAAGCGGGAGCGGGATGAGGCAATCAAGGAGATCGGCAAGCAGGGCGAACTGCGCGGCAAGGCCGAGGCACAGGTAGAGGTGCTGCGGGAGGCGCTGGAACGGATCGTGGTGATCGAGGAGGCGATCACCGTGGCACGGCAGAGACAGGCCACATTGCATCACAAGCCCTCGCCCACCAGCCCACCGAGGAGGCCCGACAGTGAGTGAACAGAAGGCCCGCAACGAGAGCGAGATCGAACACACAATCAAGCATCGGCAAGACGGTATGAGGCTGGTGCGGCGTCAGTCTATGCGCGGTGATGGCGTCTGCGGTGCGAGCCTTGCAATGGATGCTCTAGCCCGAGAAATGGGCATCGACATGGACGCGCAGGACATGGAAGAAGGTGAATGGTGAGCGGCCCGACAGTGAGTGACATCGCAGAACTGCGGCGGTTGTTGGAGGAGGCCGAGGACGCAGGCAAGACGGTCGTTCGTTCGGCGCACGATGCGAAAGTCTGCTCCCGCGTCCCCGCCCTTCTGGACCGCTTGGAGAGCGCCGAGAAGGTGGCACAGGAGATGCATGAGTTCGCAGACGGAGAGGCGCAGGAGTGGCGATACGTCTGGCGAGAACTGAAGGATTGGGCCGCCCAACTGCGGCGAAAGGAGGAGAGATGAGCAACGAGATCCTGACGGACGAGCAGATCCAGAACCGCCATGACGAATGGGCAATGGACCCCAGCTACAGTGGCGACCCTTGGCCCGACGAAATGAAGGACATGCTCCTCGCCGCCAACGCCGAGATCGCCCGGCTCTCGCAAGCACTGGCGGACCAGAAGGACGCCGCGCAGACAGCGTGTGCTGAGATCGCCGGCCTCAAGCCGGGTCAGCGTCGGTTCCCATCCGTCGTGGCGATGATGACCCACTACGCGAAGGAGGCCGACGAGCGGGCCGATGCAGACAGGCAGCGATACCGAGAAGTGTGGGAGGAGAATCAGCGTCTCTCGTCCCTGCTGGAACAGACGCGGGAGGCTGCTACCCTCCTGCAAGAGACGTTCCCTATAGAGGGTGAGCGAATCGGACAATCGTCACCCGCGATCAAGCACATTCGCGCCGACTTCTGGGGGACGCATCGAAGCGCGTGGCGTGCCGTGGACGCTCTCGCCGCGCATCCCGCACACAAGGAACAGGAAGGGGGTGGTGCCGTTGAAGCCGCTGGACAACTGGTCGAGGAAGGTATCGAACTCTGCGCCCAGCCCCCCGCCAGCGACACCGACCTGACGCCCGACGAGAGTGATATGCTGGACAAGGCCAAGCACGCCGCCGGTCTGCGGGTTGCCCACGGCCTTCTCGGAGATGCCGGTTACAGCCTGCGGGGAGACGAGGACTACGACGAGTTGCTGGCTGTGCTGAAAGGCGCAGATACACTCACCGGAAGTAGCGATAACCGTGACGTTCAGCAAGTGAAATACCCCATCCATCTGTCCCGAGAGCTGCGTGTGGAGCGCACCGTCTACTCCAGCGGCGAGGGCACCAACAGCTACGAGTATCACGTCGTGGACGAGGATGGGGCAACGGTCGCCCCGCACTGTGAGAGCGACAATGCCGAGATGGCGCTGATTGAGACGGTGGAGGGGCTGGCCGGAAATCGCGACTACTGGAAGGAGCGAGCCGAATCCGCCGAGCGCCTGTTGCAGCGCGAGACGGAGCAGCACGACCGAGAGCGCATCTTCGACGACGAGCAGCGCGAGATCCTGCGTCGTGCCTGTGCTTATCCGGCCAGCGACACCGAGGGGAGCGCGGACGAGATCGAAGGCATGATCGAAAGCCTGCCCGCTGCCTACAAGGGGCGCATCTTGAAGGAGATCGACGACCTGCGCGATCGGTGTGAGGCAGCAGAGCACAATCTGGAGAACTGGACGCGGGAGTTTGGCACAAGCGTCCTGCGTGTTCGCACTGACCTGAACGAGGCCCACGAACTGGCCGCGCACTATCGTCGCGACCTCGACTTCGCCTACGCAGCAGAGCGTGCGATGAAGGAACGATGCGCCTCCATCGCCGCCGAGGCACGGCGGGAGTTTGCCGAGGAGTTGATTCGCCATCACAATGATCTGCATGGCATAGAACCGCGCATGATCCGGCTGGTGGAGGCCTGCAACAAGGAGACGACGACGTGACCCTCATCTGGGCACTCGAATTTTGCAAACTCGGGTGGCACGGACGTTGGCGACGTTCGTTCATTCTCGTCCTCTTGCACCTGGTCTGCGCGGGCATCCTGGCCTGGTCAATCCATTGGCCCTGGTGGGCGGTGTTCGGACAACTGTTCGTAATCTACCTATCATACGAAACCCTCTGGCGCACAGGAACATACACGGGGTTCTGGACCTCACCTCGATGGCATGTTCTCTCGTTTCTTTCCTCTTGGCCCGTGGAGATCGGAGTCATATGGAATCGTTCTGGATTGTCTTGGCAATCATGGCCTACGTGGGATACGCTGGGTTTATTACTTGGCTATTCAACCCTCGCCGCTAGTGTCCCCCTCGTCCTCTGGACGGACGTAGTGTACGAAACGTTCAAACTCCCGGCGCTGCGTCTGCGTCCGGCGCACTGGAAACCCTCGCTATGGAGACGCCTCCTTGGCAACCCTTGAGTTTACCCGAGACACATGGCCGTCCGACCGTTGGCCGAACTTCACGTTCGATGAATTCGTCTGCAAACACACAGGGTTTTGCGTCGTTGATCCGGAATTTCTGGACGAACTTCAAGAGATCCGTACGGAATTCGGGTGGCCGATGGCAGTGGTCTCCGGATACCGCCACGGTACGCATCCCGTCGAAGCCTCAAAACGCCGTCCAGGATCGCATACTGCGGGAGTTGCAGCGGACATTCGTATCCACGGAGTCCGAGCCTATCACCTCCTTGGGCTCGTTCTACGAAGAGGGGCAATCCGGGGAATCGGGATCGCACAGTCCGGAGTCCTCAAGGACCGCTACCTTCACCTCGACATGGCTCAAGGACGGACGTATGCCCCCCGTCCTTTTGTTTGGAGTTACTGACATGCACAACGCAGTGTCGAACCCGAAGCACTACCTGAAACGCGGAATATCGCCCCAGAAGGTCGCGGAGTACTGGGACCTGTCTGCGAACCTTATGAACACCATTAAGTACATCGCACGGTTCCGCGACAAGGGCAGGCCGGTCGAGGATCTACGAAAAGCTGTTTGGTATTTGATGCGGGAGTTGGAACTGGAAACTGCGCGTTCTGTGGGCCGGGAGCCCATCGACATCGACGACAAGGAAGATCCGCACAACCCGTTTGGTCTCGGGTTCCTAGTCGAATTCGACGACTACGGGTCTATGCAGCCGCCCCTGGAACCAGCCGATAAACGCCCCTAATCATTCCGTTCGGAATACGCCAGATGTTCCCACCCTCGCCTAGACACATGCTCTGGGCGAGGGTGATTCCCTCGTCATCCTCGACGAGTACAAATCCGGCTGTGTACACAAGGACCGGATCAGACGGTGCGGCAGCGTTCTCTACCCAGTTGCCGCTTGTCCAAGCATCTTCCCAGACAACCAGTACTAGCCGGTCTTCATGCGGCATTTTCGGGCGTGTCATCTAGATCCTCAATCCGCTTCAGATTGTACTTAACCACCGGACCTTTTTGATCGTTCGCAGGGCGTGTCGGGGGAATCTGAAGCACCCAGCCACCGATCTTTCGAGGCTCGAGTTCTCGCTCATCCTCCCAGGATAGCGCCTCGTCGTCTTCCATACGGGTTTTGTACGAACCCAAACACACATGCCACTGCTCGTCCTGGTAGATGACCCCGTTGGAGGTTACCCGCGACCGAGGCACTGGCATGGACCAGTTGTCGTGGGTGTGTCCGGAGACCACCAGATCCGCATCGGGGTATGTCACCGCACGGCGGGAGTTTTTGATCGTCCCCCGGGTTACCGGCGACGACCCCCCGGAGCCGTGGGTGAAGTACATCTTGATCCCTCGGCCTCCGCGCCCTCCGACCAGTGTACGGAACAGCAACCAGCCGCGATACCCAAGAACCGGGGGAACATAATCCCCGACCCGCAGAGCCTCACAGATCCGATCCGGAAGCGCGGTCTCGCTCTTTTGCAGGACCGAGAGTTCGTGGTTCCCGTACGAATGCCCGATGATGTTCGGCCCTGCCTCGGCCATGATCTCGGCGTTGTGCCGTACCAGAGCGTCCCAGTAATCCGCCACCTTGAGTTCCGGCTTCACATCGGCCTTGCTCCCTCGGCGGTCCTGCCGACCCTGCATCGCATCGGACATGTCCCCAACGAAAAACACTCCCGCATTGCGTTTGACCGCCATGCGAAGGTGCTTTCGGAACGTCGCCTCGTCACAGTGTGTGGAGTCGAGATGTCCGTCGGAAATCAGGAACACCTCCCGAGCCTGATCCTGAAACGAGTCAAAGGCGATTTGGCACTGCAAAACCCGCCCGCTGCGTCGGTGGTATTTCAGCCAGGGAAGTGTCGGATGAGTGTTCAAAACACCGTCCTTTTTAGGTTTTATTTATAGGTAATTATAATAAGCTATTAGTGAACACTCAGTGTTCGAACGTTCACTAAACCCCCAGGACGGATTCCGACATGTTGTTAACCAGGTACGACCCGCGAGCAATTGCCCGGTCTACGTGTTCCATGTCGATAAACGCCTCAACACCAGACGACCACTCGTTAAACCACAACCGCCTGTACTCGGTCTCTCGACCTTGTACAGACGGGTCATTCCGGGCCTGTTCCAGAAACTCCGGTGTATGCCACGGCAGCCGCGCTTCGTGATCCCAATAAACAATCGTGGAGCCGTCATCGGATACATACACTGGAAGATCCTCTAGGCCCGGGATCTTGGTGCCACACTCTTCGTTCGTATGCGGATCGGGTTTCACCACGTTCTCATAGATACGCCAGAGGAGGGCGGATTCGCCATAGAACCCTGCGTACGTGGTGACAAATCGAATAGAGGCGGTAAGGTTCGGGATCGGCTGCATCTCCGTCCACAGGCGCTCTCCGCGCTCTGTAGACACGCCCCAGAGTTCGTCGAAGCCCACAAAGGCGTTCATGGCTCCGGCCTCGCCTGCGAAGTCGTTGGCGATGAACTTAAGCGTATGCGGCCCGGGGTTTAGCTGATGCTGTTCCGCAAACTGGATCTCACCGTTCATGGCAATGCGCTCGCGGAGTTTCTTGTCCTCGGGCATCACCTCATCGAACACCTCCGGATCCTGCTCTCGGAGGGCCTTCAGGCTCTCGACCACCCGCTGGAACATTCGAGCGCCAGCCTGTTCGGCATCGTTGGCGACCGAGTACATCTCCCCACCGAACACACGGGCGAAGGCGTACGTCACTGCACCCATGATCTCGGTCTTGCCGGATTTCTTGGGGCAGGAGTACACCATCGTCGTGTATTTGAGTTTTCGGCTCTTCCCTCGACCCTCCATTTTGAACATCTCGTTCAGAATTCGCTTCTGAAACGGAAAGAGTTTCAGCGCCTGTCCTTGAAGCGACCGGGGCCGGTACTCCTTCTCAATGATGTCAATGATCGGAGAGTTCTTAGGAGGCACTAGCGAAGACCTTTGATTTGAGGCTGGGCAAGAGCGTCTGCCTGTGCGGGCTGGCGCATGTCCATAAGCAA
>Ga0070751_1001181_pt1 | contig 15628 bp, 17 predicted proteins | sample VirMetDEL_Aug_28_FD_78514 | JGI IMG/M metagenome (GOLD analysis project Ga0070751, IMG submission 78514) | Aqueous microbial communities from the Delaware River and Bay under freshwater to marine salinity gradient to study organic matter... | ecosystem: Environmental > Aquatic > Marine > Coastal...
ATAAAAAAAATTCAAAAAAAAAATTTAAAAAAATTTTTTTGAAAAAATTATTCTACTAATTTTTTGGATGTTTTACAATTTCTCATTTCTCCATAAGGATCCCTTAACGATCTGATTAAATTCATTGTTTCACGAATAGGATCCCTTCCTCTAATTATTGTTTTGGTTGTTCCACCTGTAAAATGTTCTACTCCCTCATGTCCTGTCATGCTTTGAGATCCATCTGCCCCAGATCTAGTTCCAGAACCACTATAAGGGTTTTCACTTCTATCATGTTTATGTTCATCCCTATGTAAAGGATTATCAGGATCGCTACGATCCCCGGGTGCTTGTTCTCCTGTTGTTCCTGATTCTCCGCCGCCAGGTGCTACCGTTGCAGGGTCGTCTACTGGTGGTTGTAATGGTGCCATTCCTTCTTCTTCTTCCTCTTCAACAACAGGGACAGGAATATCATCGCACCGTGGTGCGCGTGTGTTTGGATCGTACGGCGTATAAGTGCCACCGCGTCCCCTACATTCTTCTAGTGTCCAATACATAACTGGTCTACTACCTCGACCCCCGCCTGTTCTACTTATGCCAGTTGTTTGTTCGAGATCACTCTCACGGGCTGCTCTTCTTTCAGGTGGTCGCTCTGCTGGCCTTCCGCCTCTCATACCACTATCACGGGGTCGTACGGTCCCGCTCGCCGTATCGATAACTCTCTCAACACCACGGCCAACTGTTTCATCATAATCTCCACGTGCAGCCCCAGCAATAACGCCAGCAGCTTCACTAATCGGATCAGGTCTTTGAAAACTCATTTATTATATATTAAGATATTATTTTATATTTTCCAGTATAATAATTTTTAGTAGAATGAAAATTTTCAAATCTTTTTATAGGATGTAAAACAGGATTTACATATTCATCTGGGTCTTTTGTTAAAGTTTTTATATTTTTCTGGTTAAGTCGTTTCTGAAATAAACTATTATGTAATGGATCACCATCAAATGAATAAGCTCGATCCATTGTATTGATCGGCGGATTCCATACAGGATAGCTAAAACCCAATGACGTTATTTTATTTCTTGGTATAGCACCAGTATATAACAATTGTCTCATTATATAATTTGTATCCAATGATCCAAGACTGTGACCAGCAATAACAACGTCACTATCACGATCCCAGTTCTCTACAATATAATTAAAATACAAATTAATTTTTTGCTGTACCGCTTGTGTTGATCCTGTCGGTACTTTTTCATTGTAAAAAGTTAAAACATCATTCATTAAATCGTCAAATCCTTCCGTACCTCTTATAACAAAAACTTGTTTCCCGTTACCTCTATATTGTTGCATATATGTATCATCATTTTCATCACCTTTTTCTAAATATCCTAATCCTCTCGTTGCTGTACGAGCAACGCCGCCAACCATTTCCCCAATACTACGAAGAGCCCCGCTTACTATTCCCTGTGCTCCTATACCTCCTAATGATTCGACAGCCGCGGCTTCCGTTATACTTCCTTTTAATTTCAAACTATTGATATATTTATAATTCATAAAATCTTTTTCTTCATTTTGGTAGACATTGTCTATTAACTGGGCTATTTTTCTGTGTTCATTCGGTACCTCTTCTAATCCTTCATCGATTATTTCGCTTTCCCTTGTATCTGCTGTGATAATGTCGGGCGTCCCCTGTCTTCCCCCACTGTCATCGCCTTCCCTCGTAGTGTCTCCCCCACTCCTGTCTCTGCCGTTTGCACTTGTCTCACTGACGGCGGTTGTTGTGGAGGCGGTTGAATCAAATAGTTGAGGTTTTTTTTTTCAATACGTTGCTGAATACCAAAAGCAAGATTATCTTCTCTCAAACTTCTTTTAGCTTCCATGCCATCGGATCCTATACCAATTTCTGGATTAAATAAAGGATCGGCTTTTTTACATATATCACGCGGACAAGGTTTAGGCTTTTCGGGACATTCTACACAGAAATAACCCATATCACTACCGTCCCATGCGTGAGGCTTGCCATATAGTTCAGCATTACTACGTGCAATTTTGTCCGCAATACTTGCAGCAATCGGATTATTTGCACGTAAAGCGTCATTTATAGCGTCAAGACTTGCAAGTTGTTTCTCTTGATAAACATATCCTATTTGATTAGTAGCCGTTCGTAAATTTGAATCAAGATTAGCAGTAATTAACTCATTAGTTAAAAAATTACCATTTGAATCATGTAATCCAACTTTTGCCATACATTTTTTAAGAGGTACACAGCTATGTACTTGACAAGCATTTTGACGATGAAAATCTTCCATCGCTTTTATTTCGTCACGTATAGGATCACATGCAGCCTTACGGATTCTATTATATTCTTGTCTCCGTGTTATACACTTATCTAATGGTTTTTTAGCATGTACTATATTTTTGCTATGACTTAAATAATTTCCGTTATCTACTCGTAACATTTTTTACAATAAATAAAGATTTTTTTTTAATTTATTAATCCGTGTAATGTTTTCTCATTAATTGCTACTCTTCGTGATAAATCTGCTAACAATGTTTCTAAACTACTTATTCTATCTTCTGCTACTTGTGTCCTCTCCAATAGAGAATTATTTTCTGTTTCTAACAAATCATTCTTTCTTGATAATTCCTGAATAGCACTATGATGAAGGGCAAAGATTTGAGCCTTATCTATAACATGGAAATCATCTACTTCTTTACCATAAAAATAAACATTATTCCATTTTTTATCAAATATAAATGATTGTTTATCATCTTCAACCATTATTTCTTTACATACTTCATCATTACCACTTGGGTCATCACTTACATAAAATCGGCAATTTCCTGTGTGATTATCACTTAAATCTAAATCAGATATTGTTAATTTATATTTATCGTTTTCTATTTGTTCCCATTGTGGTTCATTTAATAATCTCATTTCGTCTGGAATATAATCATTTTGTAAAGAACAGGCATTAGGAATAATTTCCTTTACATTTTGAGCAATAAATCCAATAGTTTTGTTTTCTTTTTGTTTTAATGGGTCAATGTAATTATATTCATAACTTTCTAATTGATTAACTTGTTTTAAGGCTATGTCATCTTTTATTAAAGAAAAATCCTTTTTTATTCTTTTATCGGAACGAAGCCAATATGCCCCTGCTGTTATATCATGACTGAACCAGGCTGACATGTTGCCATACCAACTGCTAACAGAAGTCCATCCTACATAAGGCCATCTACTTGCGGTTTCGGCATAACTAATCTGGACATGTTTTCCTGCTGATGAATAATCATAACCAATTACTGTAAGTCTATATGCGGGACTGGTTGTTCCAATACCAATTTTTGGAGTGCTTGCGTGCGTTAATGTTAATGCGTTGCTTCCGCTATTAGTTTTTAAACTAACATTACTACTTCCACTTTCTATTTCAAAAGAAGGCGCTCCCGTTCCTCCAATAAGTCTAAATAAATCATTACTATTATCGCTCCTTATATCCATTTTATAACTTGGGGAATCAACACCTACCCCAACAAAATCATTATAAATTGATAATGTATTGGGTGGTATATCAGTTCCTGTTGTAGAAGTTCTTGCTCCAAGTAATAATCTACCTTGTGTATCGCCTGTATTACTGCTTTCTTCAAACAATATATGAGCGGGAGGATAATTAGTATTAGCGGATATTTTCCCAAAACCCATTGCTACCCGTGTATTCAATCCTGATTCAGAACCTCCCATTTGGAGGTAATAATCACGAATATCATTAAAAGCATTATAAGCGGGACGAGTTCTCTGTATATTACATTTCGCATTATCCAATGTAGCATCTCCTATAATTACTTTTTGGTTGCTTCTTATAGTCATTGCTTTTGTTCCAGCACTAACAAAACTAATAGTATCATCATCAGTAGTTTCTTCTACTTTAATGTAAGTATCAGAATCAGCATCTATTATTTCATCACTTGAAGCACCACCAGTTACAAACAAACCATTACCATCAACATCCAATCCGCCCCCTGTTTTTAATTTAAGTTCTAAACCAGCATTACCAGTTGCTTCTTGAAGACCTGATGAACCAGAAAACTTTACAGATAATCCTGAACCAGATGTTTGTAATGTACTGTCCGCCAATTTCAATTCTAATGTATTATCATAACCAACAGAAGCACCACTAATTACACTACCACCACTATCTTTATATTCCAAACCATTACCCAAATGGCTACTATTACCAATAGCACAACCATTAAAATATTTAATATCACAAAATCCATCAATTTGTTGCCCTGATATAACCATATTATTAGCATTTTGATAACCTTGAATAACATTACCACCAGCACTGTCAGTAATTAATAAACCGCATTCTTGGGCGGAACTACTTGCTGTTCGTCTTGCTAATAATCTTAATTCTCCTTGACCGTCTGCTCTCCAATTTGCTTTAATTTTTGCTATTTCATCCTCTACCACATCATCACGAAAATCTCCCGCATTACACAAGTGAATTGAAGTAGCATATTGTTTTTCTTGTGTTGTTGAATCATATTGTAAAAATCTATTTTCTAATCTCATAATTCTTTCGCCATTACTCCGTGTATCAAAAAACACAAAGTTACCAATGGAAGGTATATCATCAGGTTTATCATAACTCAAACTAAACTGTGAATAATTAGATTGAGATTGAGAATCATATATAAGAGTAGAAAAATTATCTGTTGTTGATATTAATTCAGCCATTCTTTTATCAACTCTCGCAAGTGATGGATGGTATTGATTCAAAAACTCTATTTTTGTTTGTAAATTAGAAGAACTATGACCTGCTTCTGTATTCTGTAATACAAATCTGTGACTATTACTATTGCTTTCATCAATATAATATATAGGTAATTCCTTATCAGTAGTTCCATCAAAATTAATAAAAGACATTAATTGAGCAGTATAAGGATTTGATATGTCTAATCTCATTGTAGAACTCCATGCTGATGATGTCCCAGTAGTATTAGCCGATAAAGTATTTGTATTATCAATTGTAGAGTTCTTAATATTACCATATTGTAAAATCCCTCTTGACCCGTTGGTTCCACAAACCAATTGATTACCGTCTGTAAAAATCTTTTTTTTCAAATTAATTTGTTCTGATCCATTAGTACTATTACAAACGATGTAGTCAGCACCATCAGAGGATTCAATAATAAGACCTTCGGCTAAATTATCAGTAAAAATAATTTTAGGCGTAGTCACTGATGTAGTATATTCAGCACTTGCCCCGCCAATACTACCACCACCGTTATTAATAAAATTACCGTTAAGTGTTAAATCGTTAATAACTAAACTATCAGCCAGATTTACCTGACTATTAGCGTCAAATGTAAAATTATCAGAATTAAATGACTGTATTTCTAAAAACGGGGTAGACCCTTGTAATCGTGTACCTAGGTTTAATTTTCTGTTCGACATTCCTTTTTATTAAGGCAATTTAATAAAAAGAAAAAGACAATTTCAACAAATTAAATGTATTTGATCTAATCGACGACATCGAGATAATGCAGTGTAAAGCATTCCAAACTCAAACACATCATTAGTATTTATAAAAAGATTACCCGCCCATGTTTTACCTTGTACGGAGTGGATAGTCGTACAAAAACATAACTCTTTACATTTCGATACAGATCCTACTGGATTAATATGATCTTCGTAAATAATTGTACCAGATTCATATTTATCTATTTTTCTCGTAAATTTCCAGAGCTTTTTTACATGATTCTGGTCCATAAAGTTATTATATTTATTTTTCGATACATTACGACCGCTAATAATTAGATCAGTCTCCGGATTATATTCTCTTATCACTTGTTGATCTGTTACAATACGATCATGAAATAATTCACGAACATAATCAACCAAATCATCACAAAAATCAACACCTTGTTTAACATCATGTATATTATATTTCATGATGTGTCTTAATGTAGTTAATCTATCCAATAAAACACTATCTTGAATTCTGTAATTTTTAACAAATTCAACAAATTCAATATTCTGGCTTGACAGCGTATCTTCGGGTAAAGTAAAAATATTTTTAACAGGTTGCAACTGATAAGGGACATGAGTAGATTTATCAATATCACCGCACAATATTAATCTATAACCGTATTTTTTTGCATGACTAAACATATATTTAATTTCATACTTATTACGCATTGTTATCTCATCAACCAAAACATTACCCGCACGATAATATTGATGATCATCAAGTCCACGGCATTCTACGGTTCTGGCTTGACAGCTTGATTCTTCGAACAAATTACCAAACATCTCACTCTCACTGACTTTTTTCGGAACTTGTAACTCAAAAAAATTATGATGAGTATAACAATCAACTTTATTATGTGATTTCTTTTCTGCTAGTAGTTCATTAGTCGGTAATGTCATAACTTTAAAAATATGATTTCTAGACATGAAAAATGTACTTTTACCACAACCACCCGCACCATTGTAAAATACAAATTGACCATAATCTTCCCACGGATCTGTACGATAATTTAAATTTATAGATTTCTCATTATGATATTGATTAAATTTTTCCTCTGTTAACCATATATTTTTACTTTTATCCTTAAAACCTTGCGGTAATACATAATCACCCACGAATTTAATAGCGTCAGAATTAACCATTACAATGTCTGAAACGTCTCGACGTGCTATTTCTTGATACATACGCGTCCTAACATACGCAGTTATATAACTAGAAACATGTTGTTGTGAGTATACAAGGGATTTCTTTCGTTTAAAAATCATTGTATTGGTATCATTAGAATGATATACAAGTTCAATAGATTTGTCATGATAAGTTAGGTTGTTAATCCACTCTTGTGATGGACGCACACCATAATGATAATTTATTAAATTATATTTCGATGATGATAACATTAAGCCTATAATAATAGCGTATGCTTTTGGTTTTACTATTGTGCCATCATTTTGGATTTTTATATAATCAGGGTGGTCTATACCGTCTAAATATTCAGCTCCAAATCTAAAATCTCGTTTATTAAGACACCATGCAGTAGTGACGCAGTCAAATCTTACACCAAAATCCCATAAACATTTTAATTCAACATTTGGATAAACACCATTTTCTTGTAAATTAGCAAGTTCTACAACACCCGTATGCGCTTCCGTTGTTACTATATTCTTTATTTGTGTCCATCCTATTTTATTAATAACAGTCAAAGCGTCAACTCCTTGACAATCTCTAAAATCTGTCGGTATAGACGGAATACCATAGTCTTTATAATAATTACATTCGTAAAATGTAGCGTAAGCTTTTGTAATATCATGTTCTTGTATCGTTCCCCTATCTTCGTCTAGATCACCGTCAAACGTTTTTAATCCATTTACATACGTAGCGTTATCAATAAATTGCATAACACTGCCGTCATAGTCATCATAAGAGCATTTCATTGTACAAAATACATGAGGATATTTCTTCAATAATTTGTCTCGTAAATTAATAATAGGATCATCAACACGATACAATGTATCAGATGTTTTTAATTCTGCTATACCATTATAACCCTGGATACGTTTGGATGTAGAAAATAAAAAACATTCAGAGCGCTTACGCGCAGAACGATAATGTTGTTCAATTTCAGACGCTGACACCAATGTTACGGGTAAATCTTTTTGAAAGGCCGCATATGTCCAATGTTGAGCATGATTTTGTTGAGTATTTACATAATAAAATGTATGTTGCGATCTATTACCTTTTGGGTTAAATTCTCTTATTATTTGATTTGTAGGTGTGATGATAATAACACGATACATGCATGTATTACACATTTTTTGTATTGACTCATCTGACATACCGTTAGGATTCTTTTTAATCAAGTTATTAATAGTTTTTAGTCTTCGTGTCTTTGCAAGTGATTCATTAGAATTATTAAGAAACTCTAAAATCGGGTCAAGAATGCACGTATTTGTTTCATTATCTGCATAAATTTGCTCCATCTGTTCGGGAGTAAAAGCTAGCTCATTAAATGAATACAATTCTATACGATACTGTCGGCCATTCGTAAGATTAGAATCATCGGAGGTATTCATGAAAACGTAAAATAATTTTGCACGATTTGATCTGCCATTTAATTCTAATTGTGTATGACCTATTTGAACACCTGTAACAGCGTCGAATACTTTGACCCATTTAATTCCCACACTGTTAGTATTAAGATTAAAATCTGATAGTTTTGGTAAATTTGTCCTTGTTTTACCAAACTCATCAGATTGTATTGAAAATGTAAAATTATGTACTGCTTTACTTGATGGTTTATTTGTAAGTCTTCCCCCCACGATATCCATATTTTTGGATTCTTTAACTGGATTGCCTGTTTTGCGATTATCTACGAAGTTTTTACGGTTAACTAGTCTCCCAGTTGCTGGATTTAGTACTTTTGCTGTTTTTCCTGTACCTAAACTGTGATTTTCTAATGGATGTTCTTTTATGTGTTTAGCGTATGTTTTTGTAATTTTACCATTACGTCGTTTAATTCCCGTAAATGTGCTTTGTTTTACTGATACGTTTGGATTATCAGAATATTCCTTAAATTTTATTGCTGTGTTCATTTTTATATAGTATAATATTTTATTTTTTATTTTTTAAATCATTTTTTTATAAATCATTTTTTATAAAAAAACATGCCGCTGCTGCTGACAAGCCAGAAGCCAGAACAAAATCAAAAGAGTAAAAAAAAATGCCTGTTCGTAAGAGCGCTTGCGCTGTCTTGGTTGTGACCAACGATTTATTTGTGTACGAGAGCACTACCATCAGCTAGGAACTCAACCACAGAGTCGGACACAGTAAAAGTTTCTAGTTCGGCGTTGCCTAGTGATGTAGAGCCATCAAAATTTAATGTTAATGAGATTGGAATAGATCCAGATGACGAAGATTTACCAGACATTACTTCGGGCATTTCAGGGAAGTTTTTAAGATTAAAACCAAATGCTGCACTTCCAGGAGTTGCACGACCACCACCAGAGCCAGCCGCAGCAGTATCAGCAGGGTATTCAGCGTTATACGCATCACGTGATATTTGATTACCCATTTTAAAAGATTCATCGAAAACGGATTTCATAGCTTTCTCCAATTCGATCCATGATTGAGCACCATACTCACATGGATTAGTTGGTACATTTTCAGCACCTACTTGTAGCTGTACTTCTTTAACAGCTGACCCAGATGATCCGCCTGGTTTTCGGTAATAAGAATTTTCATCACGTCGTCCGTTAGATTTTTCAGATGAGTTTTTAACATAACCTATAACAGAGCTAACTGATCGAGCATGTTCGTTAAGAATAACAACATTAGACTCTTGTGTTACCGCATTTGTTTGGCTGCGGATACGATCACAACGGATTTTAAGACCATTACATAATTTTTCTTGAATAGATGCAGTAATGCTAGGAGGTAGAAAAACAAGATCACACACTAACGAAAGATTTGAAAGAGAATAGGATGCAACAGCTGCATCAGCTGCAACATGGCAATCAAGAGCACTACCAGCACCACCGACTCCGGCTTGGTTAGGAGTAGCACGAAATACTTCATCTTTATCCGCAAGATGGAGATAGACATTCATACCAGACCCCAACATAGCAAGAGGGAGACAGATCTCTTTTTTCTGGTCAAGGATACCAGCTTGAAATTTATGGATAACAGTGTTAGATCCCGCCCAGTTACGTTTTAGGCGTTTAGCATTCATTTCGGCGTCGGAGTGGATATTTGTAGTAGTACCATCGACAACAGCTTCGAGATCACTGTATTCAACACGTTCGGGACATCCTTCTTGATTAGCACCATAAGATTCAGACCATTCTTTTGTGTTACCATAACGAGCAAGTAAACTACACCAATGATTATAGTTTTGTACATTAGTGAGTTCGGTACCGTCGGAGCTTGTCACAATAAAGCGGCGGATACATGCGGCTGATGGAGCATAAGGATCACAAACGAGGTTATTAGCGTCAAATGTGTTACCAGAGGGGTTATCAGTACCTGCTGTTACCGCGCCCGTAATGGTGTATTTAAGATAACAGTTCATCAAGACGCCCGTATTAGGCAATTTAAACTGAACAATGTCAGATGTTGATGCTGAATTAACAGATGTTCCAGTAGTTGGACGGATTTCCACAGTACGGCGGGTGCTCATAATACCTTTGGCTTCCGCATCACGATATTCGAGAGCGTGATAAATCATTGGTTGAAGTTCTTCCATTTTGTATTTATTTTACATAAATATTTTATTTTAAATTTTTTATTTTTTTTTTAATATCTTGATATCAATATCTTGTACGTCCAAATTGATGATCTTCTTGTAAAAATATCTCTTCATCTGTGTCTTCAATCCATGTAATTACTCTGATAGATAGTAATATAAAACATATCATGAGCGTTCTGAAAAATATAGCAAAAAAAAGTGTTTCATTAAACATTATTATATTATACAAATTTATATAAATAATTATTTTCTATACATATAATAAAAAATGAGTGATTCAGATGATGTTCCAGAGCCAAAGGTAACAGAGCCAAAGGTAACAGAGCCAGATACTGCGACTGTTTTATCGAGTATGATGGAGTTGGTAAACCAGAAGTTAAATGCAATGGAGACTAAAATACAAACAACAGAAGCAAAGCCCAAAACTAAAAGACAAGCATCACAGAAACAGTTAGATAATCTAGCAAAAGCGCGAGCCAAACGTAACGAGAACATGCTTAAACGTAAAGAAATAAAGAAAGATCTTAAAATAAAAGAGAAAAAACTTGTTAATGATGAACTAGAACGAAAGCGCGCTAGCGCTCTCACACCAGAACCTGAACCAGAACCAGAACCTGAACCACCTAAACAAGTCGAAGAAAAAAGGCAGACATTACCACAAGCACCTATTTCAGTACCTTGGTCACAAGCGAGCCAGCGGCAGCAGCCGGCACTAGGATGGACATATTCAACTCGTCGATATAGACGACGATAAATTTTTTATAAATTTTATTTTTATAAAAAATGATTTAAAAAATAATTTATATTTTTATATAATAAGAATGGATAAACAAAAGATTACACACCCAGATTATCATAAAGAATATTACCAAAATAATAAGGAATATTTTAAAAAGTATAGTCTTATTTACTATCAAAATAATAAAGAAAAATATAAACAAAAAGTCGAGTGTTGTAGATGTGGTAAGTTAGTACATCGATCTAATTTGTCAAGACATCAAAAAAGTCATTTATGTTTAACAAAAGAAGAAAAAGAGAATCGTCTCATACCTCTACCTGGTCATTCTTTGTTAAAGAAGGACGACGCTCCTGATTGTGAGAAGATTGTTGAGTCATAGAGTTCTCTATATGGTGCTGGTTATCTAATTCAGCCATATATTCGGATTCTGTGAGATTTTCACGATCACATTCAAAACAACAACATTTAATTTTTTTACATCTTGATTGTCTCATATTCGAACAAAATAACGCAACAAATCCACCACAACATGCACCAATCGATGCGACTATAAAAGCTAATTCAACTGAATTTAACCACCATGTCATTTTTTATTATATAAAATATTATATATAATAAAAATGGATTATAGTTTATCTGCTCCAAAAGTAAAACATAACAGAGAATTGACTGGTAAATTACCAAAGCATTTTAATCCAGAAATGTTACCAGATCCCCGTGAGGGTTTTATGCTAGGACTATGCGCGCGGCGTGGTATGGGTAAAAGTTATTTAATTTACAATTTACTTAAAAAATTTTATAAAGGTTGTTTCGATATGATATATATATTTAACCCAAGTCATGGCAATGATATGACTTTATCAGCTGAATCGTTAGAACTAGATGAGCGTTGTTTTCATGATAAAATAGACCCTGAAATGATTCAGAGCATCATAGACTCACAGATACAAGAAAAAAAAGATTATGATAGTGGAAGATTAAAGAAAAAATATTTAAGCAGAATATTGTTAGTATTTGACGATTGTATTAGTGATGAAAATTTTTGTAGTAATCGTAACACTAATATTTTAAATAATCTTGCATTTAAGGGACGACATTTTAGAATATCTTGCATAATTACGTCACAGTATTATAATGGGTTTTCTAGGCGTTTTAGGGTTAATGTACCTAACTGGATTTTATTCCGTACTGATAACATGAAAGAGCGTAAAAGTATAATAGAAGAACAGGGTGGTATATGTAACGAGAAAAAATTTGAAGAATTATTCGACTATGCTACACGTGAAGGGCGTGATTTTTTTTTCATATATGGTAATTGTCCAACACGTGACCATCAATTTAGAAGAAACATCGATAATATTATAGAATATTAAAAATATTTTTATATAATAAAATATGAGAACTAAACAAGTTTTGATCAATTTAAGACCACAGGATCGAATAAATCAACACTCTGAATTTGATGAGAATCCTGAAACTAGTGACTGCGAATATTCTCTCTCAACACCCTTAACCATGACATCGGACGGTGTTATGTCCGTTAGAAGTGCGTACGTACCTATTACTTATAAAAATGTTATACAGGGGTATAATGATCGTTTTGCTATTGTTTTAAGACCTGCGGTAAGTACATCAGATGATGACAGTGTTTTTGTAACTGTTCAGATACCTGTCGGACAATATGACACAGCGACAGAGCTAGCTAGTGCTATTAATACAGAACTTGCTAAAATGGCCGTTACTGTATCATCTGGGGCTTTATCAAGTACTGGCGGCGTTGCATTTAGTTATTCTTCAACATATTCAGCTAAATTATTATCTAGTGCTATGACATGCAGCGTTTCGAATAATGCGGGCACGAAAGAACATTTACAGTTTGATATGGCTAGTAATGTATCGTTTCATAGTGCAAATGTTGAAACAAAAGACGGCGGAACTCTGGGGGCTACTGATCTTGACGGTGGCTTTCAAATTGTTTTTGGACTATTAGGTAGTCCGGTTAATCCTGTTGCAAATCGTGAAGCTGTTAAAATAATGGGTTTTGGTTTAGAAAAAAAACAATTAAACGGAAGTGTTTACAGATACACACCCGCTACACCATTTAACACCACATCAGTAGCACAACAAACATTTAGCGATTCGTTAGTTAATACATTACTAACTCCATACATATATGTAAGATGTGACCTTGCTCGTCAATCGATAGAGACACGAAATAAAACAACTAAATCGACAGATTTAATTTGTAAAATACCCGTTACATCATCGGGATATGGTGATGTCCAATTTTATGAAGCTAGCAATAACCCATTTTACATTAATATTAATGAGAATGCTATTCATAATATTAGAATTGTTTTAACAGATTCAGACGGTCGTCCCTTGGTAATGGGTGACAATGAGCACGAGATAAGTTTAGTATTTGAAGGGAAAATAAATTAAAATATTTTATTATAATAAAAATGAGTGAAAACAGAGATTTTAGTCAATCAGATAATCCTGTATCTTACGACTCTTTTGTAGTAACACAGGAAAGTATGGAAGAAATAGATAGCGATATGGCTGATATTGTTGTCAGAGTTAGTAGCGGTAGATTTAATGAGCAAGATCTTGCTAATTTAGAATTTATACGATACGGTGCAAATAACTATTTAAGAGAATACGGGACTCGAATCCCTCAATTTCCTTCTAGTTATGTATCTGTTTCGGATATTATTGATTTATATCAAGAATCTAGTAGAATGTTACAAGAATATGAACGTACTGGACGTGTTTCTTTACCTAGTGAGCAAGAAATTGAAAATACTCGGGTTAGACATGATAGACACGAAGCTCGTCGAAATGCATTGATGAGTCAAAGACGTGCTCGACAAACACGTGATTTATTAAATTTTAATGCTAGAATTGCAAGACGACAAGCTCCACGCGCTCGTATTACTATGGGCGCGGGGAGTGTAGTGTCTCCATTAGGCGCGCCTCTAATTGGTATAGGGCGTGACAGTCCTGCGGCAGAACCCGAAAGAATTATTGTTAACTCTGCTTTACCTCCTAGAATACCGTCCCCCGTTGTTATGGCTGGACCTGGTGGTCAAGGTATTGGACCCGGTGGCGGTGTTAGATATTTTAGACGTGGTGAAATGCGTGCTCGTGCTGGACAAAGAATAAATTTTAATTAAAATATTTATATAAATTAAAATGAGTCGTGTAACAAATAGACGAAATCGTGCAAGTATAACAAGACAAGTAAATGCTTTTACTGTTAACGCATTTTCGGATTTATTAGAAGCATTGCAAGATATTGAAGATGACAATATACCCCGCAGACTTGAAGGTATGACCGTGCTGGACTTTGTTATGGCTTCTAATGATATCATTAACAATTTTGAAAATCTTTATAATCGTTATCGAAATTATTTAAGAGAGCGGGCCATGGAAGACCCTGATTTTATAAATACGGGTGCTATAAATATCGAAACAGCCCGTGAGATTTTGCTAGATTTAACACCACCACAGCAACATAATGAGCGGTGGGATATGCCTTTAATTTTATTCAGAGAATTGCATTATGATGACTTTCGTAATGCGTTACGTGAAGTTGAACAAGAAAATATAAGACAACAAGCTGCTGCTGCTGTTATGGTACCGGTGCCATTACAAGATAGTACTTCAATAGCTGTTGAGCAACCAGGTGGACAAACAAATGTTTACGGAAGAAGTGGAGAAAGAAATCCTTACCAAAGAGGTGAGGGTGGTGTTTAAAAAAAAAATAATATATATAATAAATGGGTAATTATGTATCTCGTGACATGGTAAATAGTGATAAAAAGATGGTTGATGTAGCAGTACAAACTGATGTAAGGTTATCAAGACAATGGGCAAATGAATCATCTTTTATTGAGAACTTTCTTGATTATTTAATTGAAAAAGAATGTGGTACTAAAATTTTAACAGAAGATGAACAAATAAAATGTTGTAATAATATAAATGATAATACGAGAATACCATCGAAAAAATGCGGCTGATATAGGTGTATCGATAGAGAAAAGTAATCGTAAAGGTAAAAAACTAGCTGTTAATGTTGGAGATAAAAAAATACACATAGGTGCTACTGGTTATAATGATTACATGACATATAAAAAAAAGGATGGTTTAGAAGTTGCAAATGAAAGACGACAAGCGTATAGATCTGGCTTGTGCAATATTATGGGGAGATCGTAAAAAAGGAATTTTACGCGGAAAATAAAAATGTTTTTATATAATAAAAAATGAAGTGTAACAGTTGTGCGAATAAATCGGGTATACAACGTAAAACTAATTATAGCGCTATGGTTAGCGCTAATGTATATAGAAAACCTCCAAATGCTACATGTATATCATGTTATAAAGCTGGTACTCATGAAAATTGTAAAAAAGGAAATAAAAAAAAATGATGTAAAAAAAACGATTTAAAAAAAAAATATTTAGTATATATAAATGAAAACATATTATTGTAAATGGATTGATTCGAAAAAAATTGCTGTCGAATGCCCGCATTGTTTTGATAAACTAAAAAAGGATGGGACACCACGTAAAGGTGCGAAAAATGTTATACATAAGTATTCTAATTTATCGTCAGACCTAGAA
>Ga0070751_1001184_pt1 | contig 15591 bp, 26 predicted proteins | sample VirMetDEL_Aug_28_FD_78514 | JGI IMG/M metagenome (GOLD analysis project Ga0070751, IMG submission 78514) | Aqueous microbial communities from the Delaware River and Bay under freshwater to marine salinity gradient to study organic matter... | ecosystem: Environmental > Aquatic > Marine > Coastal...
CCACCCGGATTGCTGAAGTTGTGAGTAGCTTTAAGAACTTCAACCTTGAAACTTGTCGGCATTGCCGTCGTGATAGAAATTGCCATTTTAAATCTCCAAAAGTTTTATGAGTTCAGGATGCCCTGCCTCGCGTAACCGGTTTGCTACTGTTGTGTTGTGCGATGCAACAACTTCCTTAAAATAGGCCACTAAAAGAGTTTGGATTCTGTCTCTAAAAGCCTGCGCCTGTTCTCGGACAAGCGGGTGAGAGTTTTTGCCTACATAAATAATCTTATTAACCGCCGATTCAGCAATTTCCTCTGGGGTAAACCCTCGGTTATCAACCGATCTTATTGTGACGCCGCCCAGTAAAACGCTTCCCTCGGTATGCACATTCTACTCCTAAGTTAGCCTAATAAGAGCATCCGTACTGGATGCTGTAGGAAATGTGACTGTGAATGTTGCCGTGGACGTTTTATCTGACCCGAAGTCCAAAACGCATATTGCTGCACCACCACTCTTATATATCAAAGCGCCCCTTGCAGTAAAGGCCGCAGAAACGGATGCGTTTTCAAAGCTGATATAAGCTGTGTTGTTGGCAATACCTTTTTCGACTGTAAGCGTTACCCCACCTGCCGAATAACCAGAAGCAGAAACCTCACCGGTTGCGGTGTAGGCTGCTGTAGAAGCATTTAAGGTTGCGCTATTGGTATACAGCGCCATTTTGATAACGTCGGTATCAAAGTCAAAATCGCCATTAATAAGGCCAGACTTAAAAGAGTCGCAGGTGTAGTTTCCAGTAAATGCCATTTAGTTCACCGACATCCTGGTCTGTCCAGACCTGTAAGCGTCTCTTCGCTCCATACCATCACCAAGACGCTTAGCTAGAATCATGGCCTCTTCGTACCGTTTGTTATACAGCGCAATAACGTCCTGTTCACCCTTCATGTAGGTGTATGCCTCAACCAATGCCCCATAAAGTAAGGCAGAGTCAAAATTATCCCCCAGCCAAGTTGTTGATGCAGTAACGATAGACTCAGGGTAGTAAAAGTAGTGAATCTCAACAGAGTAAGCATCATCTGGGGTCGGCCCTAAAATAAAAGTATTGTTATCAAACAAGGCATAGTATTTAGGTAAACCTTCAGTCGATGGGCCTGGATAAGCTTCCCGTATGAAGTTAACGTCTTTGTTCAGCAAGTAGTTGTAATTACCACTGCCATCAATAACCGCTAAAGAATAAGACCCCAGGAAATCAGCAGGGGCTGACAAGTACTCATTACTGGCTGTGGTTGTGCCTGTTTGGTTGCGCCTAAAGTTCGGAAATTGGACCGAGTTGTAAATGCGCTGTTCGGCCTGCTCAATAAACGTGTCGATCTGCTCTTTGGACGTAAAAGTAGCCGTCGCAGCATCAGGATCAGTGAACTGCGTATTTGGGAAGTCGTTTTCGACATATCCCTTGATTGTTTCAAAGAGCTGAGTGTAGTTCATCTAATCTATCCAAGTTTCTTAGAAGAGTTCGTGCCCTTCGTCGCTGCCCCAGTGCCACGAGTTTTAACAGTTTGCGTATTAGGTATGTTGTTCGGGTAGCCATTGTTATTTTGAGGAATTGGTACTGGTTTGGGTTGGTTGTACATTTTTTACTCCTAAGTTGTTGATACTGTTACTGTACCAAGCGTAATCCCTAAAGCCAAGCTATTAGGTGTTAAACCATCCACATAAGCTCTAGTTCCACCCACTGGGTCCCACCCCCACTCAAATATCCTGCTACCACCGGAACTATCACCAGCAATAGTATAAGAATTATCTGGACGAGGATTACGTATAGCTTGTGGATCATTGACCGGATACATCCCCAATTGAAGTTGTGGTTGATCAGGTTCCCAGCATGTCTTGCATACAAGCAAGTTTACATTCTTTGTCTTAATGACCAGCTCTTTTAGCTCTTTTAGCCGATACTGAAACCCGCAGCGATCACACTCGGCAATCGCCTTTTTACCGGATGCATACTTACTGGGCATTAATAAAACATCTCTCTAGGAGCCAGCCGCAATGAAGCTTTTTCCCTATCTTCAGCAGACGCCAGCGCCCACTGCTCTTCATAAGCCATTTTCAACATCTCAATTCGGTTCATAGCCTCAGGTATTTTCAAGGAAAGATAATACGCAAGACCTGCAACCAAACAATTGAGCATCCTAAAAGGTATATCCTGGGTCGCGGCTCCTGTACCTGCATCTTGAATCCTCCTCAAGCGCCAGTAAACAAAGGTGTATGTATTGCTTTGATCAGGTGTAGGCCATACATTAATTGTTGGGGAAGCAACCCCACCAGGCTCCGTAGCCCCGGATTGACGATCTACCCATACTTGAATGGGGCGACCTTGAGCAGTCTTGTTAGGAATCGTGGCATAGGTAGAAACACTAATACGGCTGATATTAATGTCGTTCTGATTAGACCCGGTGCCTGTTCGTACAACCTGATCCAATAAGTCGATTGTGTCTACTGGTAGATTGTAAGCTATGGTGCCTTGCACCATAGGGATCGAACCTTGCTCAATCGTCCAAAGATTAATGCCTCGGTTTGACCACTCAATCGTCAAAAGATTTAAAGACCGGCGAGCTGTACGAAGCTCATAGCCAGTACGCACCTCGACACCACAACGCTCAAACGCCTCTTCAATGATGTCATTGAGGTCTAGGTTAAATGCGGAGGTACCAGAAGTGGTCATGTTTTTAATCCAGGGCCTATAAAAATGCAGTTATATTCAATTTTCCCAAAAATCCCGTGTTCAGTCATCGTTTTAATAATTAGATCTGACTTTAAATCAACGTACTCAGCGCACTCTGCTTTGGTTATAAATTTTCTCTGGTCATCAAAGGTTACAAAAGTACAACCGTCGCTTAATGTACAAAGAAAAAATATAGCCTCCCACATTTACTTCCTTTTCATACCCCGTAGGGTTTGTGCTAACCGCGCCCTTTGGCCCATCTTCCCAGGCTTTTTAGCTGCCGCAGCAAGTTTGTTAGCGGGGATTGGCTGGCCTTTTTTAGCCCCCAAAGACTTACGCAAAGCACCTGGCTTCTTAATAGCGTCCTTAATCCAACCGCCCTTTTTCATGCCTTTGTGTTCGCTGTCTTTCATCATGGTGCCGTCAGGCATTTTATGCATTCCAGTTTTCATCGAAACCTCGCTGTCTTTCTAGCAATGCTCTTTGGTTGTTTAACGAACTGCTTACCCGAAGCTTTACCTGCCCGTTTTGCCCTTGAAGTAGCTGCATACTCTGCGGGAGATAGAGACTTGATAGCGGCGCTTGGTAAATAACGCTCACCAGTAGCTTTCGGTCCCTGAGTGGAGGGTTTTCCACTCTTAGTTCTCCATTTTTGCTTCGTCCAATCTTTTAGACTCTGCTGCGGCTTTTTCAATGACATCTCGTTCCATTCCTCGTACTTGTCTGATTACCTCTGCTGTCAAAAGAATCCAGTCAAACACGTTTCCGTCTTTCTTGGGGTTGTAATTGATACGGCTAAGTTTTGTAGCCTCCGCCCGCTTTCTTATAACGCTGGGCAAGGAGTTGAGCTTTTCTTGCTGACCATTGTCCGGGTTTTCCACCTTTACCCCCTGCTTTTATAGACTCAAAAATCTGTTTCCGCATACCTGGTTTGGTGTATACCCCAGCCTCGTTCACGCGAGATTTAGACTTCTTTAACACATCCGACCCTTTGTTTTGCCTTTTTTGGCAATACCGTCACAGCCTTTTTTATGAACCTTCCCCCCATGCTTCATTTTTACTTTGCCGCCGTAATTCATTTTTATTGCGCCACCTGTTTTGAACGGTGAATATTCGCCAGAACCCGACATGTCTTCTTTATCTCGTTTGAATCCTTTAAGACTCATAGCGCCACGCTCTTCAGGGGTCTCCATCGCAACGTCAGCCCTACGAGCTTGTGCCCGCATATTGGAAGCCCGATCCATACGCATAGTGTCCATAGCCTTCTTGGCCTCAGGCGTTACTTCTTGGTCTTTATCTTCTTTGGTTTTGGTATTGTATTTTTTACCTTTAAATTCAAAGGTCTTATCTCCACGCTTACGGGCTGCTGCAAAAGCTTCCCCAAATTTACTCATAGCCATCACGATCTCCTTGCCGCTAGGGCATCAATTTTTGCTTCAAGCCGGTCAAAACCGTTGTCAAAATGTTCACGGATCTTGTCTAAGTCAGCCCTTACTTCTGCGCGGGTAATATGATCACGGGCAATTTCCTCCCGAGTCTTATTCAGAAGGATGCCGAGACGTTGAATCTCGTCAAATTTGCCTTTAAGTAAGAAGCCCATAAATGCCACTATCCCACTTAGCACGAAGTTCCATAACATCATTTCCATTTAGCATTTCCATGCGCGTAAGGACTTATTAATCCGTGAATTAGGGTCGTTAGCGGTCTTAGCAGATGTGAGCTTTTTCTTCATACCTGACATCCGCGCGCAAAACGATTTTTTTCTGGGACCGCCCTCGGGTTGAGGGGCTTTAAGTCCGGGTTTACCCGGATTGGCTTTGTTATAGGAGGCACGGCCCTTGGCGTTCAAACCACCTTTAGGGTTCTTGCCTTCCTTACGCTGCCACGCAGGGGACTTAGCCATAACTAGCCTACATAAAGAATGACTACGCTTGTTACGTGAGCATTATTACTAAACGTAACGTGCATATCAGTATCAAATAGTATGCCGTTATCAGGAATTAATAGATCGTAAGCACCTGCCGCTGCTGGGGTGTTATAAACCAGACGAGTAGTTCCACCAGAACCACCATCTTTAAAGGTTAATGACCCAGCCGTTGCTGTGCCTACAACATTGACTCCCGCTAAGCGCACACGGCGAGGGACCGCTGTACCAGTATCGGTCAGGGTCGTTGCCTGAATATCACTAGCGAAGCTCATGTAAGCCTCCTAATTAGGACAATGCAGCGCCGACAGCCGTAACCCAAGCAGCACCGGTAGAAATAACAAGGCAGTACTCATTATTGCCAGCACCATTGTCGTTAATAAGACGGACTTGACCCGCATTGCCAGCGGCTGCGGCAGGGAGTTCTGCGGTTGTAATGGCTGTCATTTTGACGAAGTCAGCTACGTAAACTGCGCCAGTGACGCTACCCGTAACATCGCCAATAAAACCATTCGTGGAAGTAACTGGACCGGAAAAGGTCGTTGAGGCCATTTTAGGCTCCTTTCGTGTTGTAGCACATCCTCACACCGTCTCTACAAAGTCTGCTAGGTCAGTCGGTATGAGTAAAAATCCTAGTCGATAAAAGAAAAATACACTAAAAAGAAAGGGGGCGCAAGGCCCCCAATCTTTAGGCAGCTCCAGGTGAGCCAAATACACCCAGAGGATCAGACCAACCGAAGCTATAACGCTCACGAGCCTTGTATCGGACATTGCCGGTATCAAAGTCCCCGTCCATAGAATTGGACATGGGGGTGCGAACGAAGTGCTTCAGGCCGTTAGGCACATCAGTCGTCAAGAACCAAGCGTCGGTATCCGTGAGGAAGTTATTTACACGATAACCCTCAGGGACAACACCGTTGGACTTGATAGCGTTGATGTCGTTATCCGCCGTGCCAACACGCAACTCGGTTTCGAGAAGGCGAGTAGCAACGAACTGGAGAGCCGAAGGAATGATCAGCTTACGGGGCTTAGCCGCAATAAGAAGACCACGCTCATCAGTCCATCCAGAGATCTGGATAACAGCAGCCTCAAGAGAGGTCTCATTCAAGTCAGCCGCCGTGGTGGGTTCGTTAGCGTTTGTACCGCCATCGACCAGGGGGTGACCATTACGAGAAGCGCCGGTATTACCTGAGAACAGAGTAACTCCATCACCGCCAAGATAGGAAGCGTTGAAGCCATTGTTCAGGACAGCGGCAGCTTTAGTCTGCTTGGTGTACGCCATAGCACGGGCAAGAGCCTTGGTATATCGGCTGGAAAGCGAATCGTAGAGGTTGTCCTCAACAGCTTCCTCAGTGATAGAGAATCCAAGAGCAATTGTCTCGTGGTTGTAGCGAGCCGTGAATACTTCCTGTGCGTTGTCATAAGCGATGGCAGAACCTTCGTTTTTGACGGGAGCGGCGGAGAAACCAGAAAGCTTGGTCTCTTCTTCGAACGAACGCTCGGAAGTTTCGGTTTCAAAAATCTCCTTATGCTCCTCGCCGTAGCGAGCATATTCAAGACCAAACAGAGCGTTCAGGCCAGGGAGGAGTTCTTTAAGTAGTTGTGCGCGTGAAATAGCCATTTGTTATCTCCTTATACGCCAGTAGCATTAAGATATTGATGCCCACCGGCTTGGCCTGTAGCACTAGGCGCATTCCACTTAACAATAGCTTCCGTGTAACCACCCGAAGCATTAACAGTCTCAGGGACCAAGTCAATGATGCGGATAGGCAGGGTTGCCGTTGTGTTTGTGGTATCCAAAATGGCAACTTTAGAATTACCAGTAGCCGTATTTCCAGCATTTTGGACAAGTGAAGCATTAGCACCGACATCAGAACGAGCAAGATCGCCAATAACTACGGTGCCGGACACCACAGCGACTTTATAAAGTTGATCGGGATCGTCGCAAACATAAGCAACAATATCCGAGGCAACAGTATCAGCCGGATAATATTGACGGAAGACCTTACCGAACGTGGGGTCCGTGTAAGAACAACCAAGGAAAACACCAACCGGAGTAGCGGTAGCAGTACCAGCGTCCTTCTCCAGAGTTCCACCCGTTACAAGCTTAACGACATCACCAAAGAAAATGTTGGTGTTATAAGCTGAAGCGATAGGAATCTGACGAGTAGCACCGGCAAATACCTGACCGCCGATCAGATTGATCGGGAGTAGCCCGTAAGGGGCATTCACAGTAGGATAAGCCATTTTAAGACCTCGTTAAAAAAGTTAAATTCCTTTACCAAACGACGTTTTAGATTGCCGCTCTTTAAAGATTGGCATCCTCGGGTCGCTTTCTCTCATCAGGTTATTGTCTACAGACTCCATCTGAGCTTGGTTGCGCTTAGCAAAATACTCTGCTCGCTGCTGCACAAACTCCTCTGGTATCTTGCAGAGCAATAGGCCCTGGACCTCAATGTTGTCTTTGAATCGGCTGTTTTGATCAACCAAGAACTTAAACTGAGGCTGCTCCTCAATCCTTACCGGCTCCCAGCCCTCTCGGAATTTCGCTGACACATTTCGAGCATCAGATTGTCCGATAGTTGCAACCCGAATCCACCTATATAGGTAGCCAGGCTCTTTTACTGGTTGCGGCAGAACTTCTGGTCGCTGCCACTGCTTAGGTCTCTCGGTTTTTGAGCGAGATTCAAGTTCACGTGCAATTCTGTTTTCAGCCATGATTAAGCTCCCATCGTTTTAGCGTATTCCCTTGCATATTGCTCAGGAGTTAGTCCAAGTCGTTTGGCGATTGCCAATTGCGACTGTTTCAGCACGATCTTTTTGGGTCCCGTACTGCGCGACGCAGGTGCAACAACCGTAGCTGGTTTTTCTGTGCGTTGAGGTTTGGCCTCTACCGCTTCGTCGTCTTCCCCAAAATAATCAGGGAATCGTTTTCTCATGGTCTTATCGACCGTACTCCAATATTCGTCGGTGCCAATATAGCTAGCGCCGTTTTGTTTTTCTAACTTCTGATGCAGACCAAGCGCAGTTGCTGTCATTTCCTCATCTTGACCAAACCACGTATTCTGTTTGCGCCAGCCTTCCGTTTTTGGGTCAAGGCGAGGGGCTTGTGCCTGTACTTGCTGATTTTGTACACCACTATTTTCTTCTTGTAAAGGGGGTCTATACCCTTTTAATCTTTGAAGACGGTAACCAGCATTATTAAGCTTTTCCTGAGCTTCTACGATTTGGTCCGTATCACCCGAGTCATAAGCCTCCTTATAAGCCCGTTTTGCCATCTCCATCTCTAATTCAGCAGCGCTTGTAGCCGTTGAAATCAAAGATTTCTCACCTTCAGACAGCCTACCTTTGAGCTTTTTATTCTCTTCGACAAGCCTCTGAGCCAAATCTACAGCCTCTTGCTGCTCCCGCATAACACGCTCTTTTTCCCTGCGCTCGTCATGCCAGACCTTTTTCATCTGCTTGAGACGGTTTTTTACCTTCTCGGAATAATCTTCAAGCTCATCTTCCTCAAGCTCTTTGACCATTTCCTGCGGTAAAGGCTCACGCCCACGGTCTTTCTCTGGGGTATCGTCCTCTATCTCAAGCTCAAAATCCTTTTCCTGTTCTTCCGTAACTTCTTGTTCTTCAATATTTTTTTCTTCAGCCATGATTTACTCCCTAGTTGCGACTAATACCACGAGGATCTTCTACAACTCCCTCGACAGAATCATCGTTGATAATGCGGAACTCCCGCCCGTGAATCTTTACCCGTGTCCCTGCGTGTGGACGAACCAAAATAAAATCGCCTTCCTCGCACCAAGGCCCGGAGGGAAATCTAGCTTCGTCTTTATAACAATCAGGACCCATTTTCATAACAAAAAGAACCGTAGTTAATAGTTCTTCGTGCTGCCTTGTTATGTCAGCTTTAATTAATCCGCTGTCGTACTGGTCCTCAATCTGAGGAATGCCACAAAGAATGCGGTAACCAGACGGATCTGGTAGTTGTTTTGCTTTCTGTTCTGGCGTTTCGGGTAATACCGTTGCTTCGTTTGGATCGTTTGTAGACCCAATCAGGATTTCACTCATCAGATTTTTCCAGCCTTTCTGCCATTTCGGCAATTAAGTTGTTGGCAACTAATAATCCACGGATCACCCCACATGAAAACTGATATGCAGAGTGATCTTTAGCTTTGCCATCAGCTAAATCTTCCATAATGCGTTGGCGTTCTTCTTGCAGTTGTTTTGATAAATGCTGCAAAACGTCCATTTACTCTCCTTTTGGTTGTTGGGGCTGCATTGTTTCGCCCATTTTTAGCCCTAATTCCACCCCTTTAATTTGCTCATCAACAGCACGTGTAGCTGCGTCAAACTCTTGTTGAGTACGATCTTTGGCTATCTGAGCGCCAAGTCTCGCCCCTTCAATTTCAGCTTGGGTGGAAATACGTTGCTGTTCGATCTGCTGTTGTTGCATCTTAAGTTGTGCGTCCATCTGGTCTTTCTGGGCTTTGCGCTGTACTTCGGCTGCTTTAAGCTGAAGTTCTTGTTGCTGCATCTGCACAATTGGATCTTGTGCTGCCTGTTGCGCTTTCTGTTGAGCAAGCATGGCTTGATTGGCTTGTAGAAGCTTTTGGGCGCCAGCCGCAGCCAGACGAGAAATCTCGACCTCCATATCCTCTGGCATCTCTTCGTTAGGTGCTGGGTACGGTACACCAAGCTTTTCTTCGATGTTTTTGCGGTACTGGAATCCAAAATGCTCCATGATGTGGGCCATCATATTTGCCGCAATCTGCTGAGCTTTGGGATTTTGTTGCAGGATCTGCATGGTTACAGGGTCCTGAAGCATGGTCATGTGAACCGTAATATGCGCTGCATGATCTTGATAAATGAACGACTTGAGGGGCTTCTCATTGAGGGCGTCCATATTCTCTGATACCGGATCTTTTGGCTTAAGGTCATCTTCGATGGGTACTAACTTAGCGGCGTTACGAATCCCCAGCACTTCCAACATCTGGCGGTGCAGCAAAGGAAGGTCGTATAACTGAGGGGCGGATTGAGCTAGTTGGAGGGCGGCTTGGTACTGAACCACCTTCTGGGACATAGTTGCCGAGTTAGGGTCCGAGACCGGCGTGACCTCAACCATATCGTAGTCGGATCTCTTCGCACGAGGTGGACCCTCAACTGGTTCATAAGTGTAATCTTCGGGCGTGTAATCACGGATTATGTTCTTTAATAGCTTGAACTCTTGCTTCATGGCGTAATGAATACGGGCTTGAACCGCACTCATCACCTTGAGAGTTCTCTCTAATATGGCAAGAGTTGTCCCTACTGGGGACTGAGCCGACATGTCACTAACCTTAAGGTCAGCAGCAGAAGCAAAACGTCGGCCTTCCTCAACGATTGTCCCAAGCAGGGTATACAGAACTTGACTCGGCTCCTTATAGGGAAGAGTCATTATGTTGTCTTTGATCGTGCCAGAGGCTACGTCCACATCCCTGAACTCTGCTGGAGCAATCGGCGTATCGTCGCCTTTTACACGTAAACCCTTAGTCTTAAAGCCACCAGGCAGGTTAGAAAGAACACCAGCATCCACAAGCTGACGGAGAATTGACGTTCCTGACTTAGCAAAAGCCCCAATAAGGTGAATGAGGCCAAAACAGTAAAAACCAAATCCAGGTACATAGCCATAATGTACAAAGTGGTCCCTCTTTTGTTTGTTGGGGTCGTCCGGGCGGTAATTACGACGGATTGAAAGGACGGTTTCCGTGCCTTTTTCGATTGTCACGACATAAGGAAGTGCAATTCCTGTCTTTTTACCCTTCTCGTTCTTGTCTTCGTAGCCTGGCAAGTCTAAATATGTATGTATTTCAAGAAGTTTGTACCGATCATCCTGAGTTGCCTTGAACCCCATCTGCTCAGCGATCTTCTTCTCAACCTCGTCCAGCGTATCGACGGGATCATCCAACTCAACGTCCCGATAAAAGCCCATGACCTGCAATTTACGCAACTCATTCTTCGTTTTACGCATGACATGAGCTACACGCTCAGAGGTCTCTAGGCTGGATGCCCCATAAGGCACCACAATGTCTTCTGCTGGGACAAATAAAGAGACTTGACGCTCTAAATTGGGGTCGAAATAGACTTTTTTGAACGCATTACCAGATAAACCTAAGCCCCAGAGCATCCGCTCATGCTCAGGCCGGTACTCGACCATGACTTCCGTGAGCTGGTAGTTCATGTCTTCCTTGACGCGCTGGGCAGCTTCGACTTTATCCCTTGTTTCTTGGCCTAGGATAGAAGTCTTCACGGGACCCGCCGCAGGGAAGGTCTCCATGATTGTCTCGGACTGGAACTTTACAAGGGCTTCTGACAATAGTGGGTGATAAACACCACAAGCCCCAGGCCACGGCTCTGTACGGTCTTCAATCTTTAGACCAAGTAGCTCTAGCCCATCTACGTATGTCTGCACCCAGTCTTTACGGGAGTCAATATCCGAATCAAAGTCGCCTAATAGCTCTTCAGTGATCTCTGCAAGGGTATCCTCATCGAGCTTCTCGGCTAAGTTCTCATTGAACTCGTCGTCCATGTCTTCTTTCTCAAGCTCAATCTCAAGATCACCCATTTTTACACTGACGCTCTCTGGGTCTTCAATCTCGATCTCAATATCAGGCTCCATTGTGGTAATCATCTCTTCCATACCTACTGGGGCTTCGTAAAGTGCTTTATCAATTGCCATGACTTGTCCTTAATAGTAGCCAGCGTATCGGCGGCTCTTAAAATATGGGATTTCTTCCGGTTCGTCAGACGGTAGACGAATAAACCCACCCTGCCTAAATCTTAATAGAGCTTGAGTAGTAGAGTCTACCAAGTCATCGTTTGCCCCGCTTGGAAAATCGTTACATTCTTCAATGACATCCTTTGCCCAACGGTTAGGTGGTGCCCACACAATCCCAGATGAGAATAAATCTGATACTGCGTTAACTCTTGCTATCTTATCCTGTCCTTTGCCCGGTGTGAACTCACCTACAGGCACCCCCATGCGACGAAGTTCTTGGTAAAGAGCCGCACCGTTCGATTTTTTCTCCACAATAAACGAATCAGGCTCCCATTCTTTATACTCTTCAAACACCAACTGCTTTAATTCTGGAAATTCAAGTCGTTTTTTAATTGCGTTTAGCAGAATAATATTGTAGTTCTTGGTTTCTTCGTTATAAAAGACACCCCAAGTTGTTAGAGCATTATAGTCAGCACGATTATTTGCTTCTTGGGCAGCATCAAGTGACATAATTATATATTCGCAGTGGGGTGGGTCTTCTTCTTCCCAAATATTCCACCATTCACGTTTAATTAATGCGCCTTCTTCCGCAGTTGGGTTCTGCATATATTGGGCTTGCCAATATCTTGGGTCCATCCCAATACGTTTTCCCTCTAATTCTTCAAATGACCAAAATTCGGGCCATAATGGGGTTCCAGACGGTAAAATTGCTGGAAATTCAACGATTTCCCACTGATCTGCATCTTCGTTTTGAGTCATGTGATTGATTATCTGACCGGTTAAATCTAATTTACTCCACCGAGTCATAACAATAACGATAGCACCGCCAGGCATAAGACGTTGAAGAGGACCAGACTGAAACCACTCCCAAGCAGGTAAAAATACATCTGCTCTTCCTTGTCTAGCTTCTTGCTCAGAATGGGGATCGTCAATAATAAACAAATCAGCACCGCGTCCAGCCAAAGCGCCACCCACACCGATAGCAAAATATTCACCATTAAAGTTGGTACCCCACCTTGACGCCGATTTTGAATCCTGCTGTAATTCAATCTGTGGAAATATATCTCGGTAGCCATCCAAATTAACTAAGTTTCTAACCCTACGACCAAAATTAACAGCGAGATCCGCCGTATGCGACGCCATAATCACTTTTTTATGGGGGTATTTCCCCAAAAACCATGCCGGAGCGAGGTACGAAATAAGTTCGGACTTCCCGTGACGGGGCGCTATGTTGACTATTACACGTTTTTTCTTGCCGTTGGCGATGTCTTCAAAGATCTTCGCCAGTCTTTTATGATGCGGGCCAACTTTATAGCCCGGATATACATGATCGGCAAAGGCAAGTAGGTCGTTTTGACCCACTTTTAGCATCGTTTCCTTCTCCCATAGCTCTAAATCAGCCAAAGTCTCCCGTTTTTCATCGGCAGACATGAGCGGAAGGAGTGATTTAAGCCTCTGTATCTTCTCTGGAGTCAGCATCTGTAGCTTCAACGTCGATTACATCTTGAGGTTTGGCTCTTTCTGTAAGTCGTTCTAGCTTTTCTAACCGTTCAAGTAGGTCTTTTTCGACCTCATCAATCGGTTTTATCTTAATAATTGTCTCAGTTCTCTTCTTAAATGCATCCACGCCGTCTATTTCGCCAAGGGCTTTGACCGCCTGAATAGAATACTTAGGATCAGGGTTGGCAGATTGTTCTACTAACTTATTAACAACATAAAGTTTGTAGTCTGCCAGCTCTTTGACCAGCATCTGGTCATAGGACGCAACCATCCCCGCTAAGTAAGCAAGGGTTTCGTTACGGTAATTACCAAATTCAATCTGAGCTGCCGGGTTGTCAGCCATCTTTTTGGCTAACTCACGAGCTTCTTCTTTGTCTCGCTCTGTTGGTTCAATCTCTTTGCCTTGTAGATCAGCAATAAGTTTGATCGTACGGGCACGAACCTCTAGCTCTTCTTTGGACGACATGGGGGGCATAGCCTCTGTCGCGTTCTTCGGAAGTGGAATGTTGCTATCTATGTCAAGAACATATGTAGTCATGGGTCCCGAAAATACACCATGGAACCAAAAAAGACAAGGGGGGTGTTTTTATATTGGGGGGGAGTATTCGTACTTGACTAATTTAGTAAGGGGGTACCCCCCTGAAAGTATTGACATTCTAACTGTACGGAGTTTGGCTTAGTGGTGCGGGTTTGCGAGGCGTTTTAGTTCTTAACTCTCTTTTTTGTGAACCAGGTTTGTCCAAATATTTTTAATTTTTGCTAGCTATTTGTGCAGATCTTAGTGTATAGGGGGCGCGGGTCCCATCTGGACGTTTTGGGGGGTGGGGGTTGGGGGGCTTCCCCTGAAACCATTTACATATGCCATACCCTAGCGTACAACATACACATGCCGAGACAATCCCGTCGCGGTCTTATCAATGGAGGCCATCATGGCACAAGCAATCTCACTCGGCGATATGCTCAAAGCAAAGCTCGCCGAAAAGCAACAGCCCATTCAATTACGCTTATTCGACGACAAGTATTACATTGAGTATGAGGTTGAACACGCAATGAGCCTTAGCGTTACTGAGCTTTATACATTGCGTGATACAAACCCTGAGGCTTTCCTACGTATCAAAGCGATAAGGGAAGCAACAGGCAAGCTCAGATATGCTGAGAAGCAATGGGCTAAAACCATCGCTGAAATACTCGGCATCGCTGATTAATCACGGGGGCTTCGGCCCCTTTCTTTTAAGGAGAGCATCATGCGCAAGACTATATTCTTTTGTAATCTCGCTTCATCCATCGTCATCCTTACATTCAGTACCATTCTGTGGTTCTCGGATGACGCCTACTATATGACAGGCTCACCTCTGCACTTCTTGATGACAGTAGTCGGCTCGGTTGTGCTTAGTTGGTGTTTGTTCGAGATGCGTGACATCCATCATGCTGACGATATATTTGCCGAGTCAATTGATGACTACGAATGGGGAACTTTGGAATGTATGCTCAAGAACTATCGTAGGTATTACGAGACAGAGCTAAAGAACTCCCCAATGTACGAGTCAGGTATGCGCGACATAGATGGCTGGTTGCACTATGTTGAGGAGTTTAGGAAGTAATCATCGGGGCTTCGGCCCCTTTGATGCCAGTTATGTGTCCGTGGGCGCGCTCGGTGGGCGGGCGCGTTGGATAGCGTTTCACCTTCCCCTGAAACTCTAGACTTATCCCTTGCCATGTCGTATAACATATCCATCGACTCAAGGTTGAGTTGATCCGTTTAGCCCGACACGGGTTAAGTCGGGCGTTATTGGAGGCTAATATGGATAACCAATCCATTTCCATCGCAACTGTCATCACCGGCATTAAAGACGGTGCCTATCAACAAGCCAAAGCACGTGGCGTTACCCGTAGCATTGTGGAGGGCCTCATGGCCTATATCCCAGGGCTGGGTGATCCTAGTGTGTCCGATCCCTTCTCTGACGAGACCAAAGAGGATCTTCGGGAGGGCTATATGCAACGCTGGGCTGAGACTAACCAGTCAAGGCTATTCGTTGCAGTTGATGGCAACTGGGTTGAGAAGTCAGAAGAGGAAGGTATGAAGCTCGTCAAGGCTGAGAAGTTTACCCTTGACGTTTACTCGGCTTTCTCTTATACCCAGCAAGCCTTCGGGGCGCTCAAGAATGAGCAACCCGGAAAGCATCAGCTAATCGGTGAGGTACGTAACAAGTTTAATAAGTACGTATCCAACTGTCTCGCTGACCTTAAACGGGAAGCAACCAAGATCTACAAAGAGAAGAACAACATTGTCGCAACTCGGACAACTGTTAATTACTTCGATTGGTTGCTGACTGGTGATAAGTCAGTCATGGCTAACATAAGACAGCGTGCGATTAACGCAAAGGCGAAGGGCGAAGAGATCGACATCGGTACGATCGACAAGGCCATCGCCGCCTTCAAGGGTAAATTGAAGTAACCCTAAGCGCTCAGCCCTTCGGGGCTGGGCGCTATTTTTTTGGCCTAAAAGATACCAGTTATATTTCTGTGCGCGCGCGTGGTGGGCGTGGGCCTAAATAGTGTTTCACGCTACCCTGAAAGCCTAGACATATGCCTAGCCATAGCGTACAACATACATAACCCGAGCCATTCCGGTTCGGTTTTACTAGGAGGCCATATGGCTACTATCAAGTCCCACAAGGATGCCGCGTATCAAGCGGCAAAGGCAAACGA
>Ga0070751_1001187_pt1 | contig 15581 bp, 20 predicted proteins | sample VirMetDEL_Aug_28_FD_78514 | JGI IMG/M metagenome (GOLD analysis project Ga0070751, IMG submission 78514) | Aqueous microbial communities from the Delaware River and Bay under freshwater to marine salinity gradient to study organic matter... | ecosystem: Environmental > Aquatic > Marine > Coastal...
CTCTTCCCTCTCTCTTGTGAGGAGAAGGGCAAGGGAGGAGGATCGGGAGGGAGCCAGGGCGATCGAGCTGGATCGGGTCCGATTCCGCCCAGGCTGAAAACGCCGAGCTGGGGGGGCGAGAGCTTCGGCCCTCTCGTCGTGGAATGGGCGGACCGTGTCCTCCAACGGACGCTCTACCCGTGGCAGATCGAGGTACTCGAAGGGCTCCTCGCTCACGATGACACCGGCCGGCTACGTCACCGGCACGGTCTCGTTTCCACGGCGAGGCAGAACGGGAAGACCGTCATCCTTCAGGCGCTCATTGGATGGTGGCTCACCGAAGGCCGGCAGATCCGAGGCGAACCCCAGAGCGTACTCTCTGTCGCCCACGAGCTGAGGGCGGCCGAAGAGATCCACTACGTCCTCGGCCCGATCCTTGAGGAGCGTTTCGCCGCCTCGAAGAGCTACGCGAGCTTCGGTCGGAAGGAGGTCCGCTGGGACGACGGCACCATCTGGCGGATCGTGTCCGCTACACCGGCCGCCGGCCACGGACAGTCGAACGATCTGATCGTCGTCGACGAGCTCTGGGACGTCGACGCCGACGTTCTTCACTCTGGGCTCCTCCCGACCCAGCGAGCCCGCCCGAATCCGCTCGCCGTGTTCTTCTCGACCGCCGGCACCGAGAAGAGCCACGCCTTCCTCCGCTGGAGGGAAGCCGGGCTCGACGTCATCGACAAGGGCGAACCGGGCCGGCTGTTCATGGCGGAATGGTCCCCGCCACCGAACGTCGACCTCTCCGACCGTCGCTACTGGCTGGCCGGGAATCCGTCGATCGGTTACGGACATCTCACGATCGAGGACCTCGAGGACGAAGCCGGCGGTCCCGATCACACGGCGTTCCTCCGGGCCGGCCTCAACCTGTGGGTGGCTTCGGATCAGTCCTGGCTCGAACCTGGCGAATGGGACAACCTGACCGTCGTCGGGAACCAACCCGCCTGGACTGTTCTGGCGATGGACAGCTCCGCCGACGGGTCGAGATTCGTTGGCCTCCTCGGCGGCCCCGACGAGACCGGTCGGGTCCACGTTTCGACGGCGTTCGTCACGAACAGCGAGGCCGAAGCCTGGGACAAGGTCCGAGAGCTCCTCCCGGCCGGCGCCACGCTCGCCGTCACACCGGCGCTCGACATTCACGCCCCGCCCCAATACGAGAAACGGAAGACCACGGTCGGCCACGGCGAGCTCGTCCGCTGGACCGGAATCGTCCGAGGCATGATCCGAGAGGGCAAGGTCGCCCACTACGGGCAGACGATCCTGTCCGAGCACGTTGGCCGAGCGGTCGGCTACCAGTCCCGGCAAGGTATGGGCCTCTCCTCGGAGAAGAGTCCCGGCCCGATCGAGCTCGCCCGCTGTCTCGTCTGGACCGTAGCTCTCTGCTCGAAAGCGAAACACGCCGGCCGGCCAGCGATCGGAGGGACTCGACGAAGGTGATATGATCCTCGACGAGTTGGACCGCGACTCTCCTCCGAGAGCGGCATCGGAAACGGCCGATGTCGAGCTGGTCCGGGCAAGGCCTGAGCCATGAGATGGCCACAAGATCGGAACCGGAGGACGAGCCTCCCCGATCGGCAAGAGGGAGAGCTTCGGCTCTCCCTTTCTGCTATCTACCCTCAGAATCGGGCGCCCTCTCTCTCTAGAGAATCCTCGCCAGATCCCGCCAGCTGTGGCAGACTCCGACCTATGCCGCTCTTCCGAGCATCGAAGAAACCGGCGCCCGTTCGTGTCGAGGCGTCTAGCACGGCGACGCTATCGACCGCGACCCTCGCCCTGCTCTCGGCCTCCGTTGGGGCGGGCCGAGAGCGGGCGATGCGGATCCCGACGATCTCCCGAGCTCGCGACCTTCTCGCCGGACTGATCTCGACGACTCCGCTCCTCCACTACGTCCAGGAATGGGACGGGACCGAGCTCGTCGACCGTCCCCTGGCGCCGGAGCCGTGGATGCTCCGCCCGGATCGCCGGACAACGCTCGCCCACACGATGAGCTGGCTGTTCGACGATCTCCTCTTCTACGGACGGGCCTACCTTCACATCGACGCCCGCTACGCCTCCGGCTTCCCGTCCTCGATGAGCTGGCTCCCCTACGCGATTACCAATCTCGAAAGCCCCTCAGTCGAAGGGAACTATCCGATCGGCGGGATCACTCAGATCACCGTGAACGGCTCAATCGTCCCGACCGAAGACGTCATCATCGTCTACTCGCCCGTCGCCCCTCTCCTCGACGCCGGCTCCAGGGCGATCCTCACCGCCGAGCTCCTAGAGAAAGCCGCTCAGCGTTTCGCCTCCTCCCCGACGGCGTTCGGCTGGCTGAAGGTCAACAGCGGCGAACCGCTCTCAGGCGACGAGCTGTCCGACCTCGCCGAAGCCTGGGCAGAGATGCGGGCCGGCGATAACGGGACCGCAGTCGCCGCTCTGAGCTCCGAGGTCGACTGGCATGAGTCCACGATGGACGCCTCGAAGCTCCAGCTCGTCGAAGCCCGCCAGCACCAGGCGCTCGAACTCGCCCGAGTTGCCAACGTCTCCCCATTCCTCGTCGGCGCCCCGACCTCGTCCGGGATGACATACTCAAACGCTCAAGAAGCTCGCCGCCAGCTCGCCCAGGACGCCCTCCCCTACCTCTCGGCGATCGAACAGGCCCTCAGCTCTGACACGGTCCTCCCCCGAGGCCACGTTGTCCGATTCGACCGGACCATCTTCTCCGAAACGTCCGGGAACACTCCAGGAGTCACGCCCTCATGAAGATCACACTCTCTAACCCGATCGAGCTCGACGTCGCCGCCGAAGACGGCACACCTCGACGGACCCTCACCGGGATCGCCGTCCCCTACGGCGTCGACGCCAACGCCTCCACCGGCCCCGTCCGGTTCGAGGCCGGCTCACTCCCCACCGACGGCCCAGCTCCGAAGCTCATCCGGGACCACGACCTTTCTCAGCCGATCGGGATCGTCACCGCCCGAGTCGACACCGGAGAGGCCATGCTCTTCGAGGCGAAGATCTCCGCCACCGGCGCCGGCGACGAAGCTCTCACCCTGGCCGCCGACGGCGTCCTCGACGCTGTCTCCGTCGGAGTCGAGGTCGAAAAGTTCCACTATGACGCCGGCGTCCTCGTCGTCGAGTCGGGCCGCTGGCGAGAGCTCAGCCTGGTCCCGTTCGGCGCTTTCGACGCCGCCCGAGTCCTCGACGTCGCCGCCAGCGATGACGTCGAACCCGCCCCAGAACCCGAAACACCCGAAACCCCAGAACCGTCCGAGGAGGACACCATGACCGAATCAGCACCCGTCGAGGCCGCCGAGGCCCCGGCCCAGATCCCGACGGCACCAATCGCCGTCACCGCCGCCGCCGCCCCGAAGAGCGCCGGCCACTACTTCTCCGCCATCCTGCGAGGCGAGAAGGTCGAGGCCGCCACCGGCGACACCGGCGACATCCCCGGCATCCTGCCCGAGCCCATCGTCGGCCCGCTCTACGACGGACTCAGCGCCCGCCGCCGCCTGGTCGATGCCCTCGGCGTCCGCCAGATGCCCGCCGGCGGAAAGATCTTCACGATCCCAAAGATCACGACCCGCCCAACGGTCGACGAGCAAGCCGCAGAACACGACACCCTCGACTCGACCGCAATGGTGGTCGGCGAGGTCTCCGTAACGAAGAAGACCGTTGGAGGCTTCGTGGACGCCTCGGAGCAGATGTTGGATTTCAGCGACCCGTCAGCTCTGAACATCCTCGTCGAACAGCTCGGCAAGGCCTACGCCCGTGACACCGAGTCGATCGCCTGCTCCGCCCTCGTCGCCGGCTCGACCTACGGCGGCTCCGTCGTCGACTGGACCGACGCCGATGAGGTCATCACCGCCATCTTCACGGCGGCGACCACGATCGCCGGCCGGACTGGCGATATGCCAACGCATCTGTTCCTCTCACCGGACCGTTACAAGGACCTCGCCGTCCTTCAGTCGACCGCCGGCGATTTCCTCTTCCCGAGCCTGAACCCGATGAACGCTTTCGGTCGCCTCGAAGCTTCCGGCTTCTCCGGCACCCCGGCCGGCCTGGAGCTCGTCGTGTCGACCGGTTTCGCCGCCGGCAAGGCCATCGTCGGCCACCCCGACTCGATGCGACTGTTTGAGCAGGCTAAGGGCGCCATCCGCGTCGAACAGCCCGCCACGCTGTCCACCCGTGTCGCATGGCGAGGCTATTTCGCCGCCGCTTTCGTCGACGCCAACTGGAACTACTACCTCTGATCCCCTGAGAACGTCTCCCCTGTCGCTATGGCAACGATCACTCTCCTCTCCTGTACCGATGACGTCGTCACCCTCACGCTCGACGACGCCACCGGACTAGCGGCAGGGGAGCACGTTCACATCTACGGGACCGGCTACTCGAAGATCGACGGTCACCACAACCTCGTCAGCGTCGACCTCGGCACCGACAAGGTCACCTACACCGTCAACAATCAAGACGACGTCGAAGAGTTCGCCCCGGCGAACGCGGTCCTCGTCGCCCAGGTGACATGGATCACGACCGAAGACGTCGAGCTGTTCGTCGGCCAGGTCGAGGCCGGCACCGACGACGCCGACTATCTGGAGCTCTGTACCGACGCCGCTAACGACTGGGCCTTTCACCGACGGGAAGCGGCCGGCTACACCGACAGCCCGACCGTCGCCCCAGGCTCCGCCGCCAAACAGGGAACCGTCCTCTACGCCGGCGCCCTGTTCCGGGAGAAGGGTTCGGTCGACAGCTTCCAGAGCTTCGAGGCGATGCCGACGACCGGACCGATCGGTTCGATGGGCCAGATAATGAGGCTCCTCGGAATCGGTCGGGCGAGGATCGGCTGATGCTCGTCACCGAATACGAGAACCTCGTCTCGGCGATCGAAGGTCTCGGCCTTCGAGTGTTCACCGATGTCACTCAGCTCCGGCCCCCCGGCGTCCTCATCGACCCGCCGACCTACCGGAGCCTTTCGCCTCACATCGTCGAGGCCGACTACCCGATCCAGCTCGTCGCCGCCCCTCCGGGCGACTGGCGAGCTCTGAAAGCGACGCTCGCCGCTCTCGACAACATCTTCGAGAACCTGGCGACAGCGTCACAGATGACCGCTAACCCCGGCGTCTACAGTTCCGGGAACCAGGAGCTCCCGAGCTACCAGATCACCGCAACCATCACATACCGAAGAGAGGCCTAATCATGGCAACCATCCAAACCGGACGGTCACTCACCGTCGAGATCGACTCAGTCGCCTACTCCGCCCAGGTGGCAGAGGTCAGCCTGGTCCCGAATCAGACCGTGGACCAGTACATCACCCTCACCGACACCACGGCAGTCGCTCAGCCCGTCACGTTCCAGCTCCAGCTCCGGGCCTACCAGGACTGGGGAACCGTCGGCTCATTCTGCGACGCGATGTGGACCGCCGCAGTCACCGGGACCGCCGTCCCGTTCGAGCTCGGCCTCCCCGGCGCCGGCACCCTCACCGGCGACATCATCCCGACCTACCCGACCGCAGGCGGACCCGCCGACGGCGCCCTCGAAGTGAGCTTCACGTTCGAGGTTTCCGGCGACGTAACGAAGGCCTGACCGTAGGAGCTCGCCGTGGAACTCAAGCTCTCAGTCACAACCGAAACCGAGACGTACCAGGTGACCGCTAAACCGTTAGCGATCGTCCGCTGGGAACGCCGCCAGAAGAAGAGCATCGGGTCGCTCGCCTCCGGAGGAGTCGGCGCCGAGGACATCTTCGCCCTGGCATATGAGGCGACACGGGCGGCAGGGATGCCAGTCCCCGCCCAGTTCGACGACTGGCTCACCAAAGTGGTCGACGTTTCGGAAGTGAGCGACGAGTCCCCGGACCCTACGTCAGCGGCTCCCTCGGCCGGCTAGTCGCCGAGGTCGCCGCCACTACCGGGATCGGTCCCGGCGAGCTCCTAGAAGACTCGGCGATGCTGTCAACAATCGTCGAGGTCCTACAACAGCGAGCAAGAGAGGCGAACCGATGATCGGTTTCGGACGACGACCTATCCAGAACGTGGACTCGACACTTCGAGCTCTACGCCAGGTCGACCCCGAGCTCCGCCGTCGAGTCCCTAACGAGATCAAGAGCTATGCCCAGCCAATGCTCGCCGACATCAAGGCCGGTATGCCCCGCCAGATGCTGTCAGGATGGTCGAGGCGAGGCCGGACCGGTTACCGGTACAGCTCGGCCCGCTACAAGACGACACTCCAGTTTCGAGGCCGGCCGCCCCGGTCCGGGACGTTCACGACAGCGACCGGGAGGACGTTCACGGTCCGCCCTGGCGACGTCTGGCCGGTCCTCCGGGTCCGCTCGAAGCATCTCGCCCTCATCATCGCCTCCACAGCCAGGAAAGGCCACACCGATTCCGGAAAGGCGATGGTCAGGAAACTAAACCAGGGAGCCCAGGCGGACCGGTTCATCTGGCCGATGGTCGAGAAACACACCCCGGACATCGAGCGAGGCATCCGCGACAGCTTCCGCCGATATGAGAAGATCGTAAACAGACAGCTAGAGAGGAGGTGACCGATGGCGATCATCGCCCCGATCGTTTCGACGTTCGACAACAAAGGACTACGCCAAGCCGAGGGAGCCTTCTCCCGGTTCGGCCGAACCGTCGGCGCCCAGCTGAAGAACCTCGCGACCGCCGCCGCCGGAATCGGAGTCGCCCTCTCCGCCGGCGCCGTGAAAGCGATCAGCGCCGCCTCCGACCTCGACGAAGCAATCTCAGCCACTAGGCAGATCTTCGGCGACGCCGCTGACTCTGTTCTTGCCTTCGCCGATGACGCTGCGACAGCGTTAGGCATCTCGAAGCAGGAAGCCCTCGACGGCGCCCTCGTCTTCGGCACCTACGGCAAGGCCGCTGGACTCGCAGGCGACGAGCTCTCGGACTTCACGAACGATTTCCTCGGCTTAGCGTCGGACCTAGCAAGCTTCCGAAACAGCTCGCCCGAAGAAGTCATCGAAGCCATCGGGGCGGCGCTCAGAGGAGAATCCGAACCCCTTCGCCGTTATGGAGTACTCCTCGACGATGCCACGCTGAAAGCCGAGGCGCTCGCCCTCGGGATCTACAGCGGGAACGGGCCGCTCACTCAACAGCAGAAGATCCTCGCCGCCGAGGCCGCCATCTACAAACAGACGGCAGACGCCCAGGGCGACTTCGCCAGGACCTCCGACGGGCTCGCTAACAGCTCCCGAATCCTCCGAGCCCGCCTCGCCAACGTCACCGCCCAGATCGGGACCGCCCTCCTCCCGATCGCCCTCAGCTTCTCCGGCTTCGTGCTCGATAAGGTGATCCCCGCTATCGAGTCGTGGGCCGACACCTTCTCCGAGGAAGGCCTCCTCGGCGTCCTCCGCCGCCTCTGGGAATGGCTCCGGGAGAACGGCCCGAAGATCGGCGAATGGGCGCTTGACCTCGCCGGCTCACTCGTCGGCTGGATCCAGGAGAACGCCGGCGACGCCATCGACCGGCTCGGGGAATGGCTGAGTGCTCTCGGTACCTGGATCACCGACACCGCCTACCCCTACCTCGTCGACAAGGTCCCCGTCTGGGCTGACGCCCTGTGGGAGTGGATCAAGACCGACGGGCTCGATGCGATCGAGAAGCTCGGCGAATGGCTGGCCTCGATCGGAGGCTGGATCACCGACACCGCCTACCCGTATCTCCAGGAGAAGGTCCCCGTCTGGGCCGATGCTCTCTGGGAATGGGTGAAGACCGACGGGCTCGATGCGATCGAGAAGCTCGGCGAATGGCTCGCCTCGGTCGGCGGATGGTTCGTCAACGATGCCCTCCCCTACCTGACCGGGAAGGCCGCAGACTGGGCCGGCGCCCTCTGGGGATGGGTACAGACCGACGGCCTCGACGCGATTGAGAAGCTCGGAGAATGGCTAGCCGCTCTCGGAACCTGGTTCGTCGACGACGCCTACCCTCAGCTCAAAGAGGACGCCACCGAGCTCGTCGGAGCTCTCGCCGACTGGGTCGCCACCGACGCCACCGACACAATCAAGGCGCTCGGAAACTGGCTCAGCTCCGTCGGAACCTGGTTCTCCGAAGACGCTGGCCCCATCCTGTCACAGAAGGCGAGCTCGCTCGTCGACGCCATCTGGGACTGGGTGACCTCAACCGATTTCGACGACGAGACCAGCTCGAAAGCCGGCGAAGCTGTCGAGAAGTTCGGAACGGCGCTCGTCGAGGAGCTCGGAACCGGCCTCGTCGACTACGCCCTCGGAATGTACAACGCCGTCGTCGACGCTTTCGCCGGAGCGTTCACCACAGCTGGCAAGCGCCTGGCCTCCGACCTGGTGTCAGGCCTGACCGGCGGAGATGACGGCATCATCGGACTGCTCGCCGAATGGGCTCGGAAGTTCACACTCCAGGGCGGACTCGAAAGCCTCTTCGACTGGCTGTTCGGCGGCGGCGACGCCCCCGACAGCCCGCCAATACCGACACCGACCGCCCCCAGCACAGGAGGAGGCGGTGGCGGCTTCCTCCGTCTCGCTAAGGGCGGCATCGTTACCCGTCCGACGTTCGCCATGATCGGCGAAGGCGGCGAATCAGAGGCAGTCATCCCGCTCTCACGACTCGGCAAGATGGGCGGCGACACCTACAACGTCACCGTGAACGGCGCCGTCGACCCCGTGTCCACCGCCCGCCAGATCCGCCAGATCCTCGAACAAGACCAGCGCCGACTCGGCCGGCTCTCGGTGGTATGAGCTGGAACCTTCTCACGGTAGTCGACTCGACGGACGGCTCGATCGCTAACGGGACCGCTGTCACCGACTGGACTCTCAACGAGATCATCGTGAACCACGGCCGCCGGTCGATCGGCGAAGACGTCCCACCCTCGAACGCCACGCTCGGATTCATCTGGGACGCCTCGGGCGCCCCCGACCTCGACGGCTTCGTGATCGGCCGCCGAGTCCAGGTATGGCTCCAGATCGACGCCTACCCGACGACCCCTATCTGCCTCTTCGATGGTGGCATCACCGACGTCGTCGTCACCGACACGATCCTGTCGATTATCGCCGTCACCCGTCCGCTCGCCGAGATCGGCCGGCAGACCGTCACCCTCGGGACACAGATCACCGACACCGTAGCGAACGCCCTCTCGACGCTGTACGCCCTCGGTTCCCAGGATCCGAGGCTCGGGACGACGATCGGATCGACCGATGTCCGGGTCGAGACGTTCGACGCCGAAAGCCTCCTCGGAGTGATGAGAGAGGTCGCCTCGTCTGAGATCGGCGGATACCTCACCCAGTCGATGCCCTGGGGACCGACCGTCGTCGGGTACACTACCGGCCCCCACATCATCAACCGGAACGTATCGAACCGCTCCCAGCTCGCCCCCGATATCACATTCACCGGAGACGAGATCGTCGACCTCTGGCGCTTCGAGCGACACCAGGATCAGCTCGTGAACCGTGTCACAGTCTTCGGCACCGAAAACGTGAGCGACTTCCCCGACGGCTACTGGGTCGAAGACTTCACCGATTCGATCGACGCCTACGGGCTGAACGAGCTGGAGATCTACACCCGCATCCGATACGAAGCCGACGCCGAGCTCCTCGCTAACGACAAGCTTGACCGCTACTACGTCAACGGCTGGGTGATCGAAGAGCTCGACATTCTCCTCGGCCCCATGACCGACGCCCGCCTCTTCGCCGTCCTCGACGAGCTCAACCCCGACGCCTTCATCGAGATCCCCGCCATCTTCACTGGCGCCCCGACCCGATTCTTCGTCGAGGGGATCACGTTCACACTCGGCCGGCACAACATCAACGCCCGCCTCTACGTCTCGACCGCCGGCTATTCCCGTGGCGCCCAGAAATGGGAACAGGTATCACCTACCCGGACCTGGGCGCTCGTACCGACTAACCTGACATGGACTGACTCTCGACTCGTCGAGCTCTAGGAGCACCTATGGGAACCACATCGAACAACTCATGGCCTTATCCGGAAAGCTCCGATTTCGTCGCCGATGGAGCGACAGCTATTGAGAATCTTGCCGACGCAATCGACGCCGATTTCGATACCGGAGTTCTCAAAGTCAACAGCGCCAACAACCGAGTCGGAATCAACGACGCCAGCCCCTCCTACGCTCTCGACGTCACAGGCGACATAAACGCCACAGGCGACATCCGCATCGGTGGAACCGAGATCGGTAAGTGGACGTCGTTCACACCGTCATTTACGAGCCTGACGGTTGGTAACGGCACACTAACCGCAGAATATTGTCAGGTGAACGAACTAGTATTTTGGCGTCTCGAACTCATCTTCGGTTCCACGACCAGTATTAGTGGCATCGTCTACGTTGATTACCCGATTCAGGCGGATGGGAGCTATCTCGGATCCATCGGCGGCTCCGTCTTCTATGAGGACGATGACACCTCCGGCGATTTCTTCGGCTCATTGTTCCGGAGCACGACCAGCAGAGCGCGACTAATCGTCTACAACGTCGTCGGCACCTTCGTCTCACAAGCAAGCAGCAACACTAACGTGCCGTTCACATGGACGACCGGCGACAGACTGCTAATCGAAGATTTCTACCGACCAGCGTAAGCGACGATGCGTAACGCCTTCCTACTTCTCGCCCTCTCAGCCCTCTGCGCGATTCTTCTCTTCTTCGTACAGGAGTAACCATGCCATCACCAACCCAGATCATTTCCCGACTCATCGCCGTCTTCATCGCCTCGGCGATCCCGAACGTCGGCGTCGGCGCCATGCTCGACGTCTCAGCTCTCCACGCCTGCGCTATGGCCGGCGGCGTCGCCGTGCTCGGCGTCATCCAACAGCTCGCCGTGGCGCTCCGGGACACCGGAACGATCACCGACGAAGAGCTCGACCAGGCAATCCAGAAAGGCGGCAAGCAATGAGCAGACCGTACACCGGCACCACCGACGGCGCCTCGAAAGGGAAACGCCCAGGCCTCGAAGGTTTCGTCGCCGCCATCCAGAACCAGTCAGGCGGACAGCTCTGGAATAACGGCACCTGGGGGATTCGCAACATGAGAGGGAAGAACGCCCTCTCGGTTCACGCCACCGGCCGAGCCGCCGACATCTCCCGCCGCAAATACGGCAAGCGCCCCGGATGCTCCCGAGCCGACCTGGAGCGCGTCATCGAGTGGATGATCGAACACGCCGACGAGATCGGCCTAGAGTTCCTCGCCGACTACGAGCCGGCCCCCGGCGGGCGAGGCTGGAAATGTTCACGGAACGCCTGGAAGAACTGGAACCGTGGAACCGTGAAAGGCGCCCCCGGCGGCGATTGGATTCACATCGAGCTCGACCCAGAGCACGCCGACTCGACCGACTGGATTCCCGGCGTCATGGCATCGTTCCCGCTCAGCTCGACCCCAGCGCCGGCCGACGAGCCGGCCGACAGCTCGAAGCCGTATCCCGGCGCCTCGACCCGGAAACACTCTAGGGCGACCGCTCGGGTCCGAGAGATCCAGGAACGCCTCGCCGAGCTCGGCTACAAGAACAGCTCAGGGACCGGCCCGCTCGTCGCCGACGGCGACTTCGGGAACGCCACCGACTCCGCTGTTCGAGCGTTCCAGATGAACGCCGGCCTCACCGTCGACGGGATCGTCGGACCGGCCACCTGGGCCGCCCTGTTCGGATAATCCACCACACCGTCACACTCCTCCGCTACAGTCCGGGACCGGATGCGGATCATCCGCATCCCTAGCCCCAACTAGTCCCAACATAGGAGGAGCCGATGAAGCTCTATCTCGCCACGATCGACGGCAACCGCCGACGGAACGGATACCGGACCCGCTTCGAATGGTCTGAGCATCTGCTCGGAACGTCTCTCTACAGGAGGACGCTATGGGAAACGTACCGCCGACTCCGGGCCGCCGACTTCGAGCCCCTCGAAGCCCGTTGGATTATCTGGGACCTGGTCAACATCGGACAGCTGGCCGACCGCCACACCGACAGCGGGGAGGCCTGACCGTGAAGATCATCCTCCTGCTTATCCTCACGATCGCCGCCCTCCTCGGGATCGGCGACCATCCCGCCGAACACGAGCTCGCCGGCCCGATCACGATCACGGTCCCTACAGCTCCGAGCGTTACTCCCTTCGACTACAGTACGGGAGTCGCCCCTGAGCACACTCAGACGGCAGGGACATCCGAACGGGCGACACCCTCCACGGTCCCCACACCTCCGGCCAACGATGCGACGCCAGCCGTGAGGTGTGGAGACTGGGAGGACGACGCTCTCCGGGCCGGCTGGCCCGCCGACCGGATCGACATCCTGCTCGACATCATGTGGGACGAGACCCGCTGTCAGCCCGACCTAATCTCCTCGACGAACGACTACGGGCTCCTCCAGATCAACCGGAAGACCTGGCGCCCCTACGTCGAGAGCTTCGGGCTCACGATGAACGACCTACTGGTCCCGAACGTGAACCTGTGGATCGGCCTTCAGATCGCCGAGAAAGCCGTCGAGGCCGGCTGGAGATGGTGCCAGCCCTGGGACATGAGCGCCGTCCGTTCATGCTGATCCCCCTCGACTCGGTTCATCGCCGGCTCGCCGAAGAGGCCGCCGACAAGGCCGCCGCCCGAGTCGAAGCCTGGGAGCTCAGGAACTCGCTCGCCTACCGGCGGACAGAACGTCAGGACGACTACGTCGCCGACTACATGGCCGCCCTCGCCGAGCTGTCCGTCGCCGACTACCTCGACCTCCCGTGGGGCCGCTACGAGCTCGGCACCGTCGACGTCGGCGACGACATCGAGGTCCGACGAGTCACCCACCCCAGCCGAGGCCCGATGATCCGACCGAAAGACTACGAAGACCCCCGAATCGAACGCCATGTGGCGGTCTACGTCTGGGACGACACCGTCGCCGAAATCCTCGGATGGGTACCGACCGGCTCCGCCTGGATCAACGGCCGACTCTGCGCCTGCGAACGAGCCGGCGCCTGCTGTCGCATCTTCCACGACTCGAACAGTCTCCAACTAAACAGCCGGCACCTCCGCCGGCCCGACACCCTGAGAGGAAACAATGACAAGCCCCAACACGACCCGAGCTGAGCTCGCCGCCCATGAACAGGCGATCGCCGAGATAATCGCCACCTGTCAGCGTCTCATGGACACGCTTACAGCGATCGACAAGCACCCCAGCTCGACCGAGATCATGACCGAGGACGGAAAGATATACCGGCTCCGCTCCACCGACGCCGGCTGGGAGGTCCAGAAATGAACCTCGACGGCTACGTCCCAGTCCACGACCGGCTCCTCATGGCCCTCAACGCTCACCCCGACCTCCGAGTCGTCGAGGTCGGCCATCAGATCGTCCAGCTCGGCGACCGAGCCTTCATCGAAGCCACCGTCGAGGTCTATCGGACCGCCGACGACCCTCGACCGTCCCGTGGCACCGTCTGGGAGCCGTTCCCAGGGCGGACAGCGTTCCAGAAAGACTCCGAGCTCATGGTGGCCTACACCTCGGCGCTCGGCCGAGCCCTCGGCTACATGGGACACGGCATCGAGCGAGGCATGGCCTCCGTCGACGAGATCCGCAACCGGACCGAACCCGAAGGCGGACAGATCACCCGCTCGAAGCCTGGAGCGTCGAAAGCCAAAGCGATAGCCGGCTCTATGGCCGCCAGAGCGTCCGAAGAGGTCCCTCCGCCCCCAGAGGACCCAGCACCCGTTACTCGTGGCTCTGGGCGCCGTAAAGAGCCCACAGAGAAGATGCTCGCCTTCCTGGAGCGTCTCAACACCGAGCGAGGGAACCCGCTGAGTCCCCAGGACGTAGCTCGGGCGGCGGCAGACTTCGACGTATGCCGCGAACGTATCGACGAGCTTCAGGCGCTCCCGAAGGACTGATCGCGCGCATGGCTTACAAACAGAAACCGATCGAATCGCTCTCCGAGGCCGAATGGCAGGCCTGGATCGTCGACCTGGCCCGCTGGCTCGGCTGGCGATGCTTTCACCCTCGACCCGCCCAGCTCGGCGGCAAATGGGCGACCCATTACACCGGCGAGCCCGGATTCCCAGACCTCACACTCGTCCACCCTCGCCGAGGGTTCATTATGGTCGAATGTAAGACCCAGAGGGGCCGGCTGACGCCAGGGCAGAAGCTGTGGCACCTGGAGCTCGACGCGGCCGGGATCGAGGTCTACGTCTGGCGCCCCTCCGATTACGTCGAGGTCGAGAAACGATTGAAAGAGGTCCGCTCATGATCCGTCGAGGCCCTAGACCCGACCGGTTCGTCGTCCTGGCGAACCACACCGTCCGAGAGGCCCGTCTCAGCTTCCGAGCTAGAGGCCTCCTCGCCTACCTCCTGTCAATGCCCGAAGACTGGCGAACGAACTCGAACCAGCTCGCCGGCCAATCCCCGAAAGAGGGACGAGACGCGATCCGGACCGCCCTCGTCGAGCTCGAACACGCCGGCTATCTCAAACGGATCAGAGTCCAGGACGACGCCGGCCGATGGCGAACGGAGACAGTCGTCACGGACAGCCCTGTGGACGACGCTGGGGAGAACTGGTCGAGTTATCCACTACCGGAGCCGGATGAACCGGCGCCGGTTGATCCGGCGCTATTAGAAATACCTAAGAAGAAAGACTCATGCTCTAGTAGTTCAGATAGTTACGCGAGGGAGCCGATCTGTACGGGCTGTCACGGGACCGGATGGGAACCGATCATCGAGGTCGGAGGCAAGATCAGCACCGAGCGATGCCATTGCCATCGGGAGCTCGCGAGACGCCGGCGATGAACGAACAGCCCCAACTCTTCGCAATGGAGCAGACCGACCTGACGAGCGACGACTACTACACGCCCAGCTGGGTATTCGACACTCTCGGACTTCGATTCGACCTGGACGTCGCATCCCCGCCACATTCCACGAACGTCCCAGCCGACCGCTACTACTCGGTGCTGACAGACGGACTCGCCTCGCCCTGGCATGGCCGAGTATGGATGAACCCGCCCTACTCCAACCCGACGCCCTGGGTCGAGAAGTTCCTCGAACACGGAAACGGCATAGCCCTGCTCCCCATGCCTAAGGGATGCCGCTGGCTTCAGACGTTGTGGAACTCAGACGCTTCGCTCGTCATGTCCCAGCGAATCAAGTTCCACCACCGAGGCAAGATGACCGAGATCTCATTCCCGACAGCGTTCTGGGCGATCGGAGCCGACAACGTCGAAGCGATCGCAAAGATGGGCAGGCCCCGATGAAATACACCCGGAACGACTCCCAGTACCGACGGAACCGAGCGGCGATCCTCGCCACCTCACCCGAGTGTGTCTACTGTCGCCGGCCCGCAAACACCGTCGACCATGTCATCGAGCTCGACCGCTGGAACACCGAACAGCTCCCCGGCTCACCACACACCCTGGACAACATGGTGCCGGCCTGTCGAAGCTGTAACAGCTCCCGAGGAGCCACCTACGGCAATCAGAAACGCTCCACAGCCGCCCGAGCACGCCGAGACGGCATGGCGAAAGCCGACCGACAACGCCGCCAGAGCCCCCTAGAAGGCCCTCAGAGCGCCAGAAAGGGAGAAGGAGGCACCGACACCCCTCCCCCCGCTTTTGGGGCGCCACAGGAACAC
>Ga0070751_1001198_pt1 | contig 15477 bp, 18 predicted proteins | sample VirMetDEL_Aug_28_FD_78514 | JGI IMG/M metagenome (GOLD analysis project Ga0070751, IMG submission 78514) | Aqueous microbial communities from the Delaware River and Bay under freshwater to marine salinity gradient to study organic matter... | ecosystem: Environmental > Aquatic > Marine > Coastal...
CCAGAGCCTACGCCAAGTCCTAGCGATCCAGACCCATCAACATCGGTTCCAATAACAGGTCCGTTACCAGCTTAGCTAGAATATTTATTATGGTTGTATAGGTATTGTTTCTGATTCGTCGCAACAGCATTCATCACTAATAGCAATTTTATTATCAACAATTAATATTTTGCCATTATATGTGTAAACAATTATTTGGTCCATTTATACCATCCATTATTTTGTAAATATTCGCCTTTATCGTCTTTTCTTTTGGGAAATAATGTTTTTCCTTTTTTGTGTTGTCCAAAAGCCAGTACGCTTTTACAATCATTACACCTTAATTCATAATAATCATTATCTTCAACATTTCTTACAACAAATCGTATTGATTTTTTCCCACAAGAACCACACTTTTCTTCTCCAAATATTTCTTGTATTGTTGCTAATTCTTTAAAAACTTCTTTTTGACCGTCAGCTTCTATTTCGAATTCTAAATTGTCACTTACTTTATATCTTAATTTCATGGTTTATCTCCAGTCTTCATGATAACCTAATAATTTATTGGGTATATCATTTTGGTTTTGTTGATACTTAGAAAGTTGCTGAATCATAGACACAGCACTATCATGTTTAATCTTTTTTATATTATCAGTATCTATAGATAGATCAACCATGAGTTCTTTAATATTGATATTGTTTCTTTTAGCTAATGTGTCAATAAAATTAATTTGTTGATCACTTATTTTGTCTACGGTCATACCATTCGGATCATCTTCTATTTCTTCAGACAATTCTTCTGCTGCAACAACTTTTCTAAGCCTTAATGCTCTTCGTAAAGCTCTACCTTCTGCTCTGGTTTCAGCTACTGCTACAGGATGATTTCTATATATTTTGTCACAATTGCCCCAGTACACGTCTGCTGCGCCACTGACGGTCCTATATTTAATTGTTGATTCATCACTGTAGTCGTTTAAAAAGAACATTATAGAATGAACAACAGTCGCTCTTTTTTCATTGTTAATGTCGGGGGTCTGGACCACATCAGAAGTAGATTCTATTATTGTGCAATTTAATGCTACTTCAAAAATACGTCTTAAGCCATCTGTTGTTGGATTTCCTTTTATTTTTTCATCTTCTTCTAATAGCCCTAATACGTAATCACTCCAATCTATACTATTGATATCAACCTTGTTAGTTTTGGTGATTTCTTCCGTTTGTTCTGTTTCTTTTTTATTTTTTGCCATAATTTAATTAATCCTCTATTTTAAATAATCTTTCGCCTGTTTTAGGAAATTCAGTTTTTATGTTTTGCAATATGGTTAGTAGTTTTTCAAAAATAATTTCACTTCTACTTTTAGAGAAATCCTTCGTTTGTTTTATTCTTATCAATACTAAACCTTTACCGAGTATCAATCCTTCTTTTTTGTCATCATATTTTTTATTTTTGCTCAGTACACCTTCGCCCCATACTGGCAGAAAATGAGATGGTCCGTCAACCTCTATGGCCGTATTCATACTAGGAATAAAAAGGTCTATCTGCAACTTTGTATTTGATAGTGTTTGCTCTTGATGGAAATTAACTTTATAGCCACTACCTATCAACCTTTCTAAAATAAAATTTTCTAATTTTGATCCAGATTTGCTGCTTTTTCTCACAGCCATATTGGCCTGTTGTTGCCTGTATTTTTTTTCGTCCTGAGAAAGATTTTCCCAGTTTATTCTAGCCTTCTCTCGTCTAGCGTTAATTTCTGCTTCACTCATATTATCCCAAGACATTAGAACAGATTTGCCGATTTTATTTTTTGTAGCCTCTGATCTTTTCTTACCTTTAGTTGGGTGTGTGTGTTTACCTATATTTAATGCATTTTTTTGAGCTTCACTTTTATTTCTAATATTTATGTTATATTTTATTGCATCTCTTCTGACTTTATTTGCATATGTTCCAAGATCCTTAGCAATATCTTGGAAACTTTTTCGCTCCTGCTCATATAGTTTTATTATAAGAGTTTTTTTCTCTGCATCTGTCAATTCTTTATAATTTTTCATATATCACCTTTGAAATAGTTTCATAATCTTTCATATGTATATAGTTATAATCATCTAATATTATATGGTCACCAGTACCATAAAGAACATAAAATTTATTTTTTGAAATCAAATGTTGTAAATATTGTTTACTTATGTTATTGGTAAATATTACGCCAGAAAATTTAAGAACGTTGATTGTTTTAAATATAGAACAATTTAGATGTGTATCGTGCTTATCGCAAAAAACTGTTAAGTTTAAATTATTTTTTGCGGCAAATTCATCTAAAAAATTATATAGTTTGTTGTTGTCATGTATTATATTTTCAAACAGTGCTATTTTTTTTGTCATGATATATATTTTCAATTTTTGGTATTTTAATTGGTTTGATATCGATAGCTTTGATATTTATGTCATTTTTGATACATAGATTTACAATCTCAAACAGAAAAAGCTTATTAAAATTTTTTGTGTTTTGAATTTGTTGAAATCTTAAAATGTCATTTTTGTGAATATATAATATATCATAAAACTTATTTGGTAATCCATAATAACAGTTTATAGCCATATTATTTTTATTCACAAGACAGCCTATATCATCTTTGATTTTAGAGTTAATAATGATGAAAGATTTGTCAAATTTAAATTTTTTGAATATAGTTTTGTTTATAACTAAATTTGTATTTATAAATAAAAGACCCTTTTCTGTCTTATATGATATATAATTTTTTAAAGCATGAGAAATACTTTCTCCTATATTATTTTTTTCGTTTATATCATGGTAAAGTAATTTTAAATTTTTTGATTTAATATTATTACTAACATATTTTTTTAGTTTTTTAAATTCGAAACCACAGACTATTGTTAATTTATGATATTTTAGCTTAAAAATGTTTATGTAATGATGAATCAATTTTTTATTGTTAGACAAATTAATTAGACATTGGTTACCTAAAGATTTGATTTTTTTTTCAGGAAAGGCATTTAGTAAGATGATCTGAATCATTTTTGTGCTAGGATATGGTATTCAAATATATTAACATACTTCTTTGTGATTAATTTGTATCCGATGTCCTTTAAGACATTTTCTATCTCATGCATTGTATGTATGTTTTTTCTATTTGGATATAAAATATTTTTGCCTAGTTCTGAATCTATTTCTCCAAAGGCTATGGCTATCGATAGTTGTTTTAGATCAATACTCTGTATACTTAACAAACCCTTTGGTTTGTTTTTTTCTTTAACCTCTTCTAATAGAGGGATGATACTATTTTGCGGATAAAAATCTAATAAATCTTGTAAATAGATTTTATCTATAGACTCATTAGAATATAGTTTTATATTATTTATATTGTCAAATTCTATGTTCCCACCTAGAATATGATTATTTTCTATATGAAAAAAAATGTTTTTGCTACTCATATTGATATAGTCCCATTGATATGTTATGTAATAAATTATTCCAAATGTCTAAAGAATCTTGCGTGTCATTATATGATAGTATCTGGTCATAATGAATGCCCCAAGACTTTGATATTTCTTTTGAGAGCGCTATCTTATAAGACATATTGATATTATTAATTTCTTCTAAATTCTCTGTGCTAATATAATTTGTTTTTGGATTATGGTCTATTACTATCAATGGACAATGATACCTGATAGACACCAAACTTAGTTCACGAATCTGAGATATTTTATTATTACATATAACCAAATTTGGAATATTATCTCCATAATACAAATGATCTATTGAAATTAGATTGTGGTTCAATTTCTGTATAAATTTATTAAAATATTCATTATCTGAATTGCCCCAAAGTATAGTTAATTTTGAATTGTAATTTATATTTTCTTTATCTAATATTGATGATAATATATTCATAATATGTTTTTAACAACCTCTGTTTTGTCAAACTTATCCAAATCTGATGGATGCATTTTTTTTGTACGATTTTCGTATGCCTCTCTTAAACTTTTACGAATAGATTGTATATATGGCTCATGCCATTTTTCGTATATAGTAAAAGAATTTTTATCATAATAATGTGACGAGAAAACATTTGTTTCAAAAGCTTCTACCATATTAGCATTAAACTCATTGAAATAATAGCTAGATCCTATATGCTTAGTATTAATAACTTGTTTGTTACATATAGCAGCCTCTATCGCACAATATCCGCTACTGTCAGCCTTCACACTGTTTACATATGCGTCTGCACTTTTGTGGAGTCTAATTATATCTATATCTTTTAGATAGCCACACAATATGTCTATATCACAGTATTCTTCGTCGTTTTTTCTAATAGATTTTTTGATTTGCGATATGTCATATTCTATTAAAGATCTTAATTGCTGGTCAGGAATAGAATAGTCGTGAGTTTTAATAAACAATTGTACATTTTCAGCTTTATTAAATTCTAACAAGAATGCCAATATAATAGATTTTATGTTCTTTTTTTCGCTATATTCACCTATAGTATAGAATATATACGGCTTATCTGAATACGTAAAAAAATCTGCTTTTGGAGATTGGTATTTTTTTAAGTCATATGGCTCATTTACTATCTTCACAGCTTTTTCATATCCTGAATCTATACTACTAATCGCAGAAACTTGAGAAAAAAATATTATTTCATCCATTAGATTCATACGATCAATCCAACCCGTGTGGCCGATATTTGATGTCTCTATTTCTGGAATGCCAATATTTTTACCAAATCTTGATTGATATTGAAACATCATAGGATACCCATGCTGTATAACCGCGTCATAATAATTTGATTTGTTAGATTCATATTCTACATATCTATCAGAGAAAATGCTTGAATCTTTAGAAGCTTTTGTTAAATAAATAGGCCTAATTGACAAGTTAATATCTTGATTTTCGGATAAGCATTCCACCATTCTTTTAGATGACTTACCTAATCCATTATTTTCTTTATATGGTCCTATGTATAGTATGTTTTTCATTGTTTAATAGTTTAAAAAATTGTTAAGATTCTTAGAAGGCTTGACTATGTTTGTGCGGAATTTTTCTATTGCGAGTTTATTTTTAGCATATACTTTCAGTTCTTCGATTGCTGTATCTATATAATAATGTATTTTTTTGTTTTGGTAAGACACAAAACCGTTTAATGTTCTAGTAATTAAATTTTCTATAAAATATGTCTTTTTTAATTTTTCATCATGAATGTAATTATCTATTATATAATAAATAGTATCTCTTATGGGTAAATTACTTGGTATTTGCCATTCTAAAGAAACAGGTTTAGTTTTGTCGTACCAACTATTATTTGTTTCTAAATTAATATTAGATATGACATTATGAAAAATATCGATAGTATTTTCCCAGCTATAATTCTCTTTTAATTTTTTTCTAATAATTTTAGATTTTTTGACAAGATCATTTAATGGCATACTAATATACTCTAATATTTTATTGACGCAGTCAGTCTGGTCGGGGTAATTTCTCAAAGTATTGGTTTCTATGTCTCTTTGTTTGTATTTTATATCTATTAGTGTTGATTCTAATGTCGATCCTATTTCGTTCATAACATCAGCATTTAATGTTACTAGAGGTATTCCACAGGCAGAAGCTTCTAGCTGAGGTATTCCCAAGCCTTCTGAATTAGCGTACTGAACATAAACATCAAATATATTATATATTAAACTTAAATCATTTTGAGTAATAGAATTATTAACAGAACACATATCACATATTTTACCGCAAAATTTGCATACCGTTTTGTCACCCTGGTATTTTGATGGATAAAACCTGCCACAATGTTTGCATTTATATGTAAACAATACATCATTCATTACTGAGTATTCCAATAATAGACTAGGGATATCCCAACCTCCCACTTCGTCTACATATGTGTGTAAATAGAGTACAACATTTTTATTGGTTTTGTTTTTCACATTTGCAAAAACTTCTATCAAATTTGGAAAAAGTTTACGCTTTTGATTTCTCATCACGCTGCCAATTACTAGTGTATTGTCTGGTATTCCGAATTTTACTTTATGATGAGCCTTCGAGTACCCTATTGGTTTAAATATAGAGCTGTCAACAGAGTCTGGTACGGTTCCAACAGCGTCGATTCCATACTTTTGCAGTTCGTATCTAGCCCAGTTTGAGTGAGTGAGAACAGTATCTGCATTTTTATAGATTAACAATTCTTCCATATTGGGAGGTTGTGAATCAAATGTTGGCACTATTACCCAATGGAAAAATTCTCGCAATGTAGAATAAGATTCAAATCCAAAATTCCAATAGTCTCTTATGTCTATAACTATATCAGGCTTAAAATCTATTAAGGCTATGTCAAATCGCCACAAGCCAAATTGATTTAAAACATTGGAGTCGTATTCTTTGTATAAAGGATCATCGAGGTCTACTGCTACAGGATATACTTTCCAAGGTTCTGTTTTTATGACACGGTTACTTCTGAAACAAGATAATTCTGCTAATTCGTAGTTTCCTTTTTTATTCAGTCCGTGTAGGATATTCTTAGTATAATTACCAAATCCAGTATCTAAATGACTAGATTCGCCAACAAATAATATTCTTTTTTTTGTGTTCATAAATAGGAAATCCCTACCTTTCGATAGGGATTCCTTAAAAAGAAAATATATACTAAATTCAGAAAGCTACCGGCTCAGACTCTTCTTCATGCTGAACCTTTTTCCGTTTAGATGTCCTATTCAACTTTGCAAAGTTGTTAACTCTAATTTTCATAGTGGAATGCTTTACGCCATCCTTTTCCCATGAATCATTCCTCAAAGAACCCTCAATCATAACTAGGTCACCCTTCTTTAAAGAATCCGCAATAGCCTCAGCGCCAGTATCCCAGGCTTCGCATTGAACAAAAGTTGTTACCTTGTCCATTTCTCCGTTTTGCTTAGTAAATTCTCTAGATGTTGCCACTGTAAAATTAACTACAGATGTTTGCTTACTGCTAGCATTTACACTTCTTAGTTCAGGGTCTCTAGCTAAATTACCGCGTAAAATCACTAAATTCATAAATTTCTCCTTAATTAAGTTTAAACGTCCAACTAACACATTATAACACGCACTGTCAGAAAGTCAACTAGATCTGCCAACATTTTTTTACAAAAAGCGATTCTTTGTTTTTTGATTGCTCTATTCTAAACATTACCGTGTTGTTCTGATACAAAATGTCTTTATATTCTTCGTATTCTTTAGGAAATGTTATTATGTCAACACATCCGGTACCATCAGATATTTTTATAAATGCCATTTGCTGTCCAGGGTTTTTGCCTTTTTTAGTTACTACAATATTAATATCATCTATTTCTGCACCCACAATTATATTTTTACTAAATATTTTACCCTTACTTAATGATTGACAATCAGTATTTGCCGATTCCAAATTCCTAGAATCAACGATAGAACAAGTCATAGCTATTCCTAGTAATTTTTTTTCGGTATTAGCTATCCATTCGTAATTATCGTCTAAGCTATAAGCAGGCGCAGCTATCAGCTTTATCAAAGATTGTATCTTGTCAGCTCTTTTTTTATTAACGTGAGGTAATAATAAATTTAAAATTTCTGATAAGTCTTTATCTAACCATGAATTATCAATAATAATACTCTTCTCTCTCTGACTAAGATTACTGATTATATCTTGTAAGAATAATATTTTTTTTCTAGATATTTTCAGATAGTCCAGACATCCGGAAGATATTATGGATTTAGTTGCTGCTGAATTTATTTTATCTAGTATTAAAAACATCAGCTGATTTAGCGACATTTTTTGAATATCTAAATTGTTCTCTTTAATTATTGTTTCAATTTTGTCGTATACAGAATTACCAACACCTTTAATATTAGTTAAGCCAAAATATATTTTGTCATTTTTAATGATAAACTCTTTGTTCATCAGTCTTAAATCCGGTTTTCTTATATCCATATCGAAAGATATGGCGTCATTTATGAGTTCATAAACCTCCCTCATTGGGTCAATTTTATCTTTTGCAAATCTTAGATATGAAACAAAAAATTCTATAGTAAAATGAGCTTTTGCATAAGCTGATACAAAAGCATTCATAGCATAACTAATTGCATGACTTTTATTAAAAGAATATCTTTGGCTTTTTTCGATCCATCCGAATATCTGTTCAGCTTCTACATCGCTAACAATATTGGTTTGATTGCTTTTTTCTATAAATAAATTTTTAATCCTAGACATTTCCTCGGCATTTTTTTTACCAATTGCTTTTCTCAACATATCCGCTTCTGATAAATCAAAGTTAGCTATGTGTTGACAAATTTGCATAGCTTGCTCTTGATAAACCATTTCTCCATAAGTTGGCTTGAGAATTGGCTCCAATGACGGATGAAAATAATCTATAGATTCTAGGTTATTTTTTTTATCTATGTAATGATTACTAACGCTTTTACCATCTCTAAAAGCCTCTAGACATCCAGGCCTCAAAATACTGATTAAGGCACCTAGTTGTTCTATATTTTCTGGTTTTAGTTTTTTTGCCATACTTTGACCTAGCCTAGACTCCAACTGAAAAACCCCTTTCGTTTTTCCTTCGGAGATCAATGACCAAGTCTTATTACAATTTATATCAATATTTTCAAAATCTATCATTATGCAAATGAGTTTCTAAATTGAATTTTTTTTGCCAATTTTCTATGCAGCTTTAAAAACCTAATCAATATTTCTGCACAGTCTTTTACATCCTTAACAGCATCGTGAGCATTTGTCTTGTCTATACCAAGATAATCTCTGACGTTATCTAAAGATAAAGATTTTATATCATCATTATTTTCAAACCATAGCCAAGTTATATTCATCAGATCCACAATATCTCTAGGATGGAATATATTAGTATATTTTTCTTTGTTAATATTTCCATATTTCACACTTAGCCTATTTATAATTTTCATATCAAATTTGATAATATTATATCCACAAGCTATAGGCGCTGAGAATTGAGTTTTGTTTTTTTTATTTCCGTAATGAAATTTTTCTAAATAAGATATAAACTGTTGCCAACTGTGTTTTTGGTCTGGGTACTCCAGCCATTGTGCAAAGACTTCATTTTTATCAATTCCCTTAACTTTGCCATGCCATTCTAATATGTCACTATCAGAATAAATGCTTATATCGGGATTTTTGGCATCCTCTATTTTTTCTGGTTTAATGAATATGTTAAATTCTGAATCGTCTATAATTTCTAGTCGTTGAGTATCTACCATTACAGCAGAAAGTTGAACAGGACTACAAATATTTGGATTGGCACCATCAGTTTCAAAATCAAAAACACAAATATTATTTTTCTTCACTAGTCGTAACCTCCACGTCCTCTTTTGGAGGTACCATAATTTTTTCTTTAGTTTCTAAGTTGACAGCGTTAAGACTTTTGCAACAGGATATTTTTTCTGGTGGTATTTTTGTATAAGTTCCTGACTTATAATTAAACTGGCTGCCTACTTCTAAATCTTTAAAAAGCATTTTGTTTCTCCTTATTTATGATAGAATTTACAAACATTATTTTATCTAACAATGCAATACCTAAAATATCGAATTTAATTACTCCAAGAGCTTCTAAATCGTTCATTTCCAAACCTGCGATATATTTCTGTGTTTTTGTATCAAAAATCATTGGACAAATATCACCAAGTTTTTTTGCAGATATTGCGATACCAGCAGCGTGTTTCGATTGGTTGAATTTGGTGCCTTCTATTCTAATAGCTTGTTCAAAACGTTTGGCAAGTGGTCCACTTAAATTTCCATGTTCATCTATTTCGCACCATTCTTTAAATTTTTCTGGATAATTTTCTAGAGACCATTTTATAATAGACACGTCTCCATCTTCGTCTTTAGCTTCTTGTAGTTCGTCCGCAATCTTGGCTTCGTCTGGAATATGTTTTGTAATGTTATTCATCTCTTCGAAACTAATGTTGCCATATACTCTTAATACCTCTTTTAATGCACCTTTACCCTTTAAAGTATTAAAAGTTATCATTTGTCCAACTTTGTCTTCACCATATCTATCTTTAATGTATTGGATAATATCATCTCTATGATCTATAGGAACATCAACATCGATATCTGGCATACTAATTCTGTCTTTTGTGTTTCTGCCTACATTATAAAATCTTTCAAATAATAATTGATATTTAATTGGATCAATATTGGTTATGTCTATAAGATAAGATACTAAACAGCCAGCAGCGCTACCTCTACCGGGACCAGCCAGCCAATTATTTTTTCTAACAAATTCTAATATATCCCTAACTATAAGAAAATAGCTAGAAAGACCAGCACCATCAAGTACTGTTAATTCGTTCTTAATTCTATCAACATACTCATTTTGATTAGTTTTGTCTATCTTGTTTTGTATTTTTTTTCGCCACCCTTCTCTACAAAGGTGTCTTAGATAATCAGATGAGTTATCGAACTGTGATGGATAGTTGAAATTGGGCAACATTGGTTTATTTAGAGGTGAGAAATCTTCACACATATCTGCAATCTTTTTAGTGTTCTGTATTTCTGTCTCATCATATAATTCGTTAATAGTATCATTGTCTAAGATATAAAAATTTTCTGAAGAAAAAAAATGATTATAGCCAGTTTCTGTGTTGTTTATAATTTTCTTAGAAATTTCTGGTAATGTTGTTTTTAATTTGCTGCATATTAATATTTTTTGATCAGCACTGTCTTCTTTGTCACAATAATAGGATTCTATACCAGCTATTCTATTAATATTATGCTTATCACATAGTAGTTTTATTTTTTCCATTATTGGAATTTGGTTATAATAATTATCAAACATTTGCCGTTCGATGAAAAAATTATCTTCTCCAAAAATAGATATTAATCTTTGAGTATTTTCTAAAAATGATGATTCGTATTCGCTTACTAAAATATTATTATCTGTTATCTGTTTCCATGTTAAAGATTCATAATATCCAGTAATACAGATTAAATTTTGTTCATTTATTATTTTTGGAATCAAGTCTAAGTCTATCAAAGGTTCTTTATCAAAGGTGTCCTTATTATTGCTAGCAGATGTTATCTTTATAAGATTTTTCCACCCAGAGGTATTTTTGGCAATAATAGATATTTTGCCTATATGACTTTTATCTCTGACTTTTATTTCCGATCCTAGTAATGGTTTAATTCCAGCGGAAACCATACTTTTATAGAAGTTGACTGTTCCCGCTATATTATAAGTATCTGTTATTGCACATGCTGGAATACCTAATGTTTTGCATCTTTTAATAATGTCTTTAGGCTTAGATATTCCTAATTGTAAACTATAATGAGTATGAACATGTAAAGGTATGTAAGACATATAATGTTATTCGCCTGGAGGCTTATAAAAACCAATTGAGTGATTTGGATGTTTATATGATTGTATCACAGATTCCATTCCTTGCAACTGTATATCATGATGAATCTGTTCGCACTTCGTCATAAATTCTCCTTTAGGAGTAATTTGGTAATCTCTGTATTCTTCTAAAGGTGTGATATTTGTATTTTCGAATGTTGTTTTTCCGAAATGACACAATTTTTTACATTTCCAACTTTTATTTAATCTTGGTTTTTTTGTATTTTTTATATATTCAAATTTTTCTCTAATCATACGCTCTGTGTCTTTTAGGTCTTTTTTTTGAAAACATATACTATAAGGACCTCCATCATTGATAAAGTTAATAGTTATCATAATGTTTTCAATATCGGGATAAAGATGAGATACGGCATAATGGTATATTCTTAACTGTGGATCTTTTTGCAAGCATTCGTAGGTTTTTTCTTTGCCTGTTACCCAATTTAATCTTCTACCAGTCTTCCAATCTATAATTTCATAAAAATTATCTTCTATTTTTGTAATAAGATCTATTGTTCCTTTTAAGCCTAGCTTACCTGAAATTTTTTGCCCATTGTCTTCAAAATCATAATTTGCCCATTCTTTATCTATAACAAAATCAAAATGTTGTTCTGGATATACTATATCTCTATTTCTTGGGTCGAACATGCCATTATTTAAAGATATGGCCTTCTCCACCCATTTTGCACAATCCTTTTTGTCTTTGTCAGACCAATTATGATGTGGATTAGTTTCGGAGTAGTGTTGATAAACTTTGTCATTTATTTGTTCTAAATTATAGTTTTCAACATCTATGTTTCCCAATATATCGTCATTTATATAAGAAACAGAATCCTGTTTAGCTTTCTTTATAAAAGCTAACACTTCTAAAACTTTATGAACAATTGTACCTTTGTCTGCTTTTTGATTTGAAGGTCCTCTATATCCCAATACATACTCTATGAAATATTGCTGTTCACACATACAATGAGTATTGTACGAGCTACTTCTGAAATATGTGATTATAATGGCAATATACCTTTCTTTATAAGGAATCTATATACAGCAGCTACCTGTGCATCTATTGATAGTATATTGTTGAATATTACCAGATCAAAATTTTTATGATTATAATTATTTGGATCTAATCCTTTCTCACTATCATGATCAGAATTAAATGGATTTCTCATCAGTTTGATTACGGTGCCATTTTGTTTTTTAACTGCTTCTACTTCATTTGGAAATCGACAATCACCAATTATTGCCAATTTTGGTTTCTCTTTTTTTATCTTATTTATAGTAGCATCTACCCATATATTTTCTTTCATTTTTCGGAAAAAATTAGTGCCAATCAATTGCATAGCCTCTCTGGCTGTCATCTGTTGATTATCAGCAGAATAGCAATCAACTAACTCGTTTTTTTGCTCATCTGTGCCATAACATTGTTCGTATGTGAATCCAAGTAATTCCATACAGATATCTTGTTTAAGAGCATCAGCAAAGTTATAAATTTTTGAATCATCAAGATCAGGAAATCTTATTTTCCAATAATCCAAAACAGCTTCCGAACAGGTTGTTTTTCCAGATTGTTTTCTTCCTGCAAAGGCTATAATTTTAGTCATAAATATACTTTTATCTCCTTTGTTATTTCCTCGTTGGACATTTCTGCTATATCGTTTTTACTGATGCGAATATTTTTGATATTATATATTCTTTCACATTTTTTTGTTATTTGCTCTCTACCCTTTTCGCCAGCTTCATCATTATCCATAATTAAAACTATTTCCATAGCACCAGAAATATCTAACAATGTTTTTTGTTTATCGCTTATGTTAGCTCCAAATATAGCTATGGAGTTATGGATATTATTTTCTTCTAGCTTCCATACATTTCCTGGACTTTCTACTATAATAACCTGATTTGTTTGTCTTATAAAATCTTTTGCAAACCAAAAATTATACAATGATTCCTGTGTTTTAAACCCTGAGCTATGTCTCCACTTGCTAAATTTCCATACATCTATTTTTTCTGGACATTGTGATTTTCCGTGATATCCTGAACATCTTTCGCATTTATTATATAAGCTTCTACCAGAGCATCCAAGCATAAATTTATGATCAATATCATATATAGGAACAACTGCTCTATTAGACATTTCTTTAGATTGTGTTTTGCAATCACCTATATCGTATTTGTCTAGAATCTCAGCAGAAAACCCCCTGTCTAAAAAATATTGGCTTGGAATAATTAAATTGTTTCTAACAGTATTTCTACTTGGTCCAGTTTTAGTCGCTGTCTGTTTATTTTGTAACAGATCTGAATTTCTAATAAATGTATTTTTTTCTTTCCATGTATTTGAAATTTTAATGTCTTTTAATGATAAATCCAAAAACTTTGTAGCAAAGTCTAGCGCCTCTTTAAAAGAGCATATATCATCACCTTGTTTTGACCAATTATATTTTCTATGAGAAATTGTACCCCTAATAAAACCTATAATAGATGATTTAAATACCTCTTCGCAATTATGTGTTCGGCACTTCCAATTTCCTCTATATTGATCACCTATATGATATAAATTAATAGCTCCGTGGTTATCTCCGCCGTGTATTGGACAACACATAGATACAAATCTATTATTGATTTTGTATTCTAAATCAAGATGCTCCAGTAAGTCCTCTATCCTGTCACATAATTTATCACATACTATTTTTATTCTATTTTGATCAAATGAAGTCGATTTTTTCATCCGTTTCTTGCTCAACATTAAATTCTGATTCATCATTGCCTCCGCCATTTACAACCTCTATTCTTGTTTTACCCTCTACAATCTTGGCACACCAACCTTTCATATGACAATTGATATAATCATTATCCTCTATTCCTGGTCCATGTCTACTGATAACCGGTATTAATTTTCTGTTTCCATTGGCTGAACCATCTTCAGCTATTTCATCATCTGTTTTACGCTTAAATATTGTAAAATTGCTACAAAGCCAGATGATTCTATCTGAACCAGATGCGGTGTCTGTTGTTTCTTTTGTAATACCATCTCTATTTAATTGAACAAATGCTACCATAGGTATTTTGTATTTGCAGGCAAAATTATGCAAATTTGTCATCATAAATCCAAGAACTTGGTATTCTTTCATATCATTACCAATACCTTGACTGTCCATCAGTTTCAAATAGTCATAAAAAATTACACAAGGTTTGGCGGTACCGTCACTATTTAGTCCAACTTCTTTCACAAGCCATCTTTTCATAATGCTAACTTGTTCTTCAAATGGTTTACCGGCGATAGGCTTGTAGAAGAGAGGAGTTTCCTTTAATTCTTTAATAGCTGCTTCTACTTTATTTTTTGCAACTGTTGTCTCTGTGAATTTGCCTGTTTCTATTTTATTAATTTCGATTTCAGATATCATAGCGATTAACCTATTGATATGATCTTCTTTAGTCATCTCTGTATCTAGGTTAAGTACTGGTATTTTTAGCTTATTAGCTATATAAAAACCCATATTATCAGCTAATAATGTTTTTCCTGTTTTTGGTCTAGCCGCAATAACATTAATAGTGCTTTTTCTAAGTCCTCCACCTATAGCTGAGTCATAAGCTGGAAAACCCGTTGATATGCCAACCTGATCTATTGGATTATTAATTAGATTTTCAATATACTCATCTAGACCGTGAGAAACCTGAGTAGGATTATTATCACTGTCATTTAATAATGCAGAAAAGTTTAATACGCTGTCTTCAGCTATGCTTAATATATGAGTGATGCTCTCGCTTCCCGATATATTAATTAATTTATCTTGAGAATTTTCTAGCTCATGATGCAGCTTTCTTGCTATTTCTAGTTTTTTAATCTTAGAAGCAAATTTATTTAGATTGTCTTGATTGGCTGGAAAATCTATTATAGCTTTTAAATGTTGAGCTTCTTCTTTTTGATTAAGGATATGGTCTATACCCAATTCTTTACTTGTAGAATATATACTAGGTATATCTATGCTAGAATTGGTATTAGAATCATAAATATTTTTGATACATTTATAGATATATTTATTGCTGTCTATAGTAAATGTATCTTCCGATATAATATCAGATATTTCTAAATAAGATTC